>Ga0105104_10000091_pt1 | contig 62417 bp, 49 predicted proteins | sample PPLLaktember2015_3_FD_87034 | JGI IMG/M metagenome (GOLD analysis project Ga0105104, IMG submission 87034) | Freshwater sediment microbial communities from Prairie Pothole Lake near Jamestown, North Dakota, USA - PPLs Lake P7 Core (6) Depth... | ecosystem: Environmental > Aquatic > Freshwater >... | reverse complement strand
TATTTTCGCGGTACCGACAACAAGCTCTGGAAAGTTAAGACAGATGGAACCGGATCAGTTAATATAGGCGGCCACACGACCCTGGCTACCCCGTTTGTTTCCGGTACTTATGTATATTTTCGCGGTACCGACAACAAGCTCTGGAAAGTTAAGACAGATGGAACCGGATCAGTTAATATAGGCGGCCACACGACCCTGGCTACCCCGTTTGTTTCCGGTACTTATGTGTCTTTTCGAGGCACCGACAACAAGCTCTGGAAAGTTAAGACAGATGGAACCGGATCAGTTAATATAGGCGGCCACACGACAAAAGCGACTCCGTTTTGGGCTTGTGGTTTGTGATGATGTCGATTTGGAAGGTACTGGCAACAATCTTTTGAAAACATAAACAGATAGCTCTGGGACAGGGATAGATTTCCCGGGGATATGGAAAGGGAAAAATCGGGATAGACCGGGGAATATTTTCCCGGTCTGTCCCCGGCCTGTTCCCATTTTTCCCTACACGCAATGCTGCCTAAACTCTGTTTGTAGATTTATAAACCGGTTTATATACTCGTTTTGTGTTTGAAATGACTCTCTCCTCCTAAATCATTTAATATCAATCTCTTTGAAATTCTCACCTTCAAGGAATCCCCGTTGGCACAAATATTGCAGTAGTAGTTTGTATCCACACTAATCTTTTGTATGCCTTTTATGTTAAATATTCTATAGGAATTGAAAAATGCTTGTTAATAATTTAACTGCTAACCGCTCCAGGAGGTGTCGAGCCATGGGGAAGGTTTAATATGCCGGTAAAATACACCGGTTCACGTTTCGCCCCGAATATTATGCCACGTGTCTCTCCTTTTCGAGGCACCGGGGTTAAAATCGCGAAACCTTCGATGAATCCTTGCAAGAATAGACAGTCTGTGGTAAAATTGTTATCTTTTTTAACCAGATCATTTTCTCCTCTCTTTCTGCTTGCTAAACACCCGGTTAATGAAATTCGACGTATACACTTTAAAAACCAATGCCTTTTCACCATCGATGGAAAGGCCGGAGCATAATTAAACCATGACTGAACTAAACCTGGATTTACCGATTACACGCTATACCCCGGAATCAAGGATGCGCCACCCCCTGGTTCTTTTGAAAGACATGTGGCACGACCTGAAAGCTTCACGGGAACTGGGATGGCGATTATTCATTCGCGACATCTCCGCCCTGTACCGCCAAACCGCCCTGGGCTACTTCTGGGCCGTCTTCCCCCCCCTGGTCACGACTTTCGTTTTCATCGCCCTGAAATCGTCGGAAGTCTTCTCCGTTAAAGATATGGGCATGTCTTACCCTGCCTTTGTCATGATGGGAACGATTTTTTTCCACGTCTTCGTCGACGCCCTGAACGCACCCCTTAAAGTAATCAACGAATCGAAATCCATCCTGACTAAAATCAATCTACCACGCGAAGCTTTCATCCTCTCCGGGATCGGCGAAGTGTTATTCAGTTTCAGTATTAAATTGATCCTATTAACCGCGGTTTTTATTTATTTCCACGCACACGTGAGTTGGATGGCGATATTCGCCGTGATTCCCCTGCTGGGTTTGCTGTTGATGGGAACCATGCTGGGTGTTTTATTAATCCCGTTGGGTTTGTTGTTCAAAGATATCCAGTCCGCCTTAACGATTTTCACGTCGGGATTGGTTTTCCTGACCCCGGTGGGTTACTCGAAAGCGACAGGGGGTACGCTGGGAAAACTGATCGAAATAAACCCGATTACACCGCTGTTGATTACTGCGAAAGATTTGGTGATCGGTAAAATGCCGGGAAACCTGGCGCCGTTTTTCGTGGTGTTCGGTGTGACGTTGGTCCTGTTGTTTATCGGGTGGGTGATTTACCGGTTGGCCTTGCCGATCATTATCGAAAGGATAGGGATGTAACATGGCACCGCTAAACGAAAATTCGATGGTTGAAACTCTTGTAACGCTGAACAATGTGAGTAAGAAATTCTGCCGGCGGCTGCGGCGTTCGCTCTGGTATGGTATATTGGATATTTTCGCGGAATTGCTGGGGAGTAAACGTGCCAATGTAAAGCTGCGGAAAGAAGAATTCTGGGCGTTGAAAGATATTAATTTCGAATTGAAAAAAGGGGAGCTGGTGGGTTTAATCGGTGCCAACGGCGCGGGCAAGACGACTTTATTGAAACTGATGTCGGGTTTAATCAAGCCGGATAAAGGAGAGATCGCGATCCGGGGAAAAATCCAGGCTTTAATCGCCCTGGGTGCGGGGTTTAACCCGATTTTAACGGGGCGTGAGAATATCTATATTAACGGCGCGGTGTTGGGTTTTACGCGGAGAGAAGTGGACGCGTTGATGAAGGATATCCTGGAATTTTCGGAAATGGAAGAGTTCGTCGATATGCCGGTTCAGAGTTACAGTTCGGGTATGCATGTGCGTTTGGGTTTTGCGGTGGCGGTGAATTTGAAACCGGATATTTTGATCGTGGATGAAGTGTTGGCTGTGGGTGATGCGTCTTTCAGGCGGAAAGCGAGGAACAAGATGATGGAGCTGCTTCATTCCGGTATTTCGGTTATTTTTGTTTCTCATAATATGGCGTTGATTTCGTCGCTGACGTCGCGGTGTATTTACCTGGATAGAGGGAGGGTGGTGGCGATCGGGCCTTCGGATGAAGTAACGTCTTTATACTTGAGCGATTCGATTAAACGAACGAAAGAGGCGGCGAGTCACATGAAGAACATGTGGATGGAAGCGGCTTATTTAACGATCCCGGAGGTTTTCGGTATGGACCGGGTGGGTTTAATCGACGGGGAAGGGAGGGAAGTAGGGGAGTTTCGTACTTTCGACGATATTATAGTGGTATTTGAAATGGATTTCCGGCAGAAGTTGGAGAAAGTGTTGTTGGCGATGACGATCCGGGATCAAGTGGATGATGTGGTGGTGAGTTCGAGTAAATTGTCGATGAATGAGAAGCCCAATGAGGGGAAGGTGAGGGTTGAATGCCGGATGGTGAAGAACAGGTTTAGGGAGGGGAATTACAATATCGGTTTTTATGTTTCGGATTTTGAAGGCGGTTCGTTTTACAAGTCGCACAATGTGGGGTCGTTTACGATCCTGGCGGACATGCGATTGATCCGGCACCAGGATTCCACGCAAGGTTTCGTGGTGATGGATGCGAATTGGGAAGTGAAGCAGTGAAGAATTCTCACGTGGGTATCCCGGGTATGAGCGAAACGTCCCCCAATGCTCTCCAAAATCATTCCTCCGATACCTCGAACAATGCTCTTCCGAATATGCCCAAAAATAACGATGCAAACCAAACTCCCGACAAAAGTTTTGGGAGGTCCAGGAACCCTTTTACAAAAGGGTTCCTGGTCTTTTACTGCGCTGCAACATTTTCCATCTTTTTCTATTTGGGGATTCGTGGTGTTTATTCTTTTGGAGTGGATGACAGTTATATTTTTTACCGGTATGCGGAGAATGTATCGAAGGGGAATGGGTTTGTGTTCAATCCCGGTGAGCCGGCGGGTGAAGGGTTTACGTCCTGGTCATGGGTAATGCTGCTGGGTATCTCTCGATATGCCGGGTTGGATGTGGTGACGGTGTCGAAGGTATTGGGCATACTCTTTCATTTAGTTTCCGCTTTTATGTTAGGTTTAATCGTGGTTTCGGTGGAGGGGAAGAGGGATATTTCGAAGGCCGGAGCTGTTGCTCTTCCTTTTTTCCTGGTATTTAATTACCGGTTGTTGGCGCACAGTGTGAGTGGGATGGAGACATCGCTTTACATTTGTGCCTTGATGGCGTTGTTATATCTCGCTGTGCGGGTGTTCCGGGTGTTGTCCGGTGTTCCTGCGGGTGAACCTATTTCTATTGCTGCGTCTTCTCCTGCTCCGGGTTCGGCTTCGGCGGTTCGGTCTCAAATTCATTGGTTGTGGATGGGGCTGGGTGTTTTCGGGATGTTTTTGGTGAGGCCGGAGGGGGTTGCAGCGGGTGGGGTGGTAATGGCGGCGCTGTTGTTGTATCGAAGGGAAAACCTGTTTAATCTTCGTGTATGGGGTTATATTTTCCTCGGTTTGGTTTTACCCCTGGCCTTATTTATCGGTTTCAAGATGTTAATATTCGGGTACCCGTTACCCCAGTCTTTTTATCACAAGTTTATCACCCGTTCGGCGGAGTATGGGGATTCGTTGCGGCATATGGCGGCATTTTTGTGGAACCACATCGTGTGGGTTATGGCTGCGTCGATGTCGTATCTAATGGTTTTGTTTCGGAAGGACCGGGGGAAAGATTCCAAATATATTTACAGTGTCTTGTTTTTTTTCTTTCTCATCATGATGTCGGTCTACTTCTTTTTTTACCCTGCCATGAATTATCTTCACCGGTTTTACATTCCTTATTTCCCGGTTTTGTTGGTGTTGAGTGTGCCGTTGGTGTGTTGGGTGACGGAGAAGGTTTTAGCGTTCCCGGTGAGGTATCTTCGTCCTGTTCTCTTCATCCTATTGGCTTTTTTAGCTTTTGCGGCCGGGGATATGGGTAAAGCGCAAGCGAAGCGGACGGTGAGGCAATGGTCGTATATGGTGAACCCCCATATATTCCGGGCGAGTCTGGGTGTTAAAATGGGGGAATTGCCTAAAGGTGTGGTGGTGGCCAATACGGAGATGGGAGTGATCCCGTATTATTCCGGTTTAACCTGCATCGATATGGCGGGTTTGACGGATCCTTATATTGCCCATCATGGTTTGACCATGGAATACCTGATGAAGCGAAAAGTGGATGTGATTATTTTCAACCGGGAAGTGGAAAAAGTATCGGCGAAAGAATGGGAAGAATACACGTTGGGTTATAAAAACGTGTTTTTGTCTTACGATTTCAAGAACCGGTTCCGCCTGGTGGGTGCGTTTGGTGCGTGGCCCAACCGGAGGGACAATTATTACCTGTATGCGGATACCACGTCGGGGTTTTATCCTGCGGTCGAGAAGTGGGGAAAGCGATACCTGTTGGCGGACAGCGAAGGGGAGCGATGACGATGATGATGAACGAGAGATTGCCGCTGGCGGTGCATGTGGGTTTTTCCAAGACCGGGACCACGACCTTGCAAAACCATTTTTATGTGAATCACAAGGAAATCAAATACCTGGGCAAACCTTACGGGGATAAACGGTTTAAAAGTTACCTGCACGATTTGATGATGGACGACAGTATGGTGTACAACGGGGAGGAGTTGAAAGCGTATATCGGGCAGCAGGGTTTGATGAAACAGGATAATGACAGTCAGCGTGTGGTAGTTGTCTCGGACGAGATGTTTCTCTCGTATTCGAAAGTGAGGGATAAGGGTTTGGTGGCGCAGCGGATCAAGGAAGTGCTGGCGCCAAGTAAAATCGTGATTTCGATCCGGGACCAGTTTGAGTTATTGAAATCCGCGTACTTGAGCCGGGGGCGTTTTTTATTGAATGTACCGAAGCGGTATGTGGGTTTGGCTGTAACCATGGATGATTGGTTGGCGCTTTCGATGGAGAATATCGATCGAAGTTATATCGGGCAGGGGGATTTTTGCAAAGTCATCGATTATTACGCGGGCCTATTTGGGGAAGAGAATGTATGTGTGATGATGTTGGATGAGTTTATCGAGGACAAAGAAACGTATATAAAAAAATTGTCGAGATTCCTGGGTGTCGATTTTTGCCGGTCTATGGAAAGTGTAGGAGATGCCCACGAACATAAAGATATATCGGCTGTGGAAGTGAGGGTAGAGCTGCTTCGAGCCTCGTTTTTTCCTTTTCACAATTCACGGCTGCTTTTACCGCTTTTCGAAGCGTGTACGTATGTGAAGGATAAGTGGACCGGTCGTTCGGGCAATGGGATCGAGATATCCCGGGACTGGCAGGACCGGCTAAAAAAAATTTATCGAGGAGGCAATCAAAGGCTTTTAAAGCATTATGGGCTGCCGGTTGATCGGTACGGTTACCCACTTTGATTGTTAAAAAAAAATGATATCGAAAACGAAAAACGATGGACATTTAGGACAGATTGTGGTATTATGCCACTTTAGGAGGTCAATATGAGGAGTGCATCAAACTTTAGAAAAATGCTACTTTTTTCGGTTCTTTCGCTGGTAATACTAATGATATCCGGAGACTCATCTTTATTATATGGATACGGACAATATGTAATTGTAACCCTGAAGGACGGAAATACAGTAAAATTCGATTACGATTCGTTTGAGATTCCCTGGATCGCCCCCCAGGTGAAGGATGAATTAACCTGCGATGTCACTGATTTTAACCCTGCAGAGGTTGAAGAGATACTTATCTTAACCGAAGGTGAAAATTTTTGCGACAGGCGAGACGACTGGTTGTTCGATGTGTATCTTCGCGAAAAAGATCCCATTCGAGGTTTTATCGAAGTCACCGAAACTATGGTTCGAGGGAAATTATTCGGGTCCAGCGAACAGAAATCCATTTCTTTCGAAGAGATCAACAAAGTTTCATATTATTAACCCGGAGGTTAAGTATCATGAAGAGAATGAGAAAATTTCAGTCATTAATGATAAATAGGGGAATTTTCCCGGTACTAATGATGTTGGTATTGGGAATGATTTCCGGCCCTCTTTTCGCAGCAGATTGGGAAGTGGTGAAAGGAGGAATTAAAGCGGTAGGCGGCAGCAACAGCGGGACCTTCAGGGCAGCCGCATTTGGAAATGGAGTGTTTGTGGCAGTCGGCGACGACACGCGGATCGAGACCTCCACGGACGGGAAAACCTGGACCGTGAGGAAAGAGAACGATGCGCAGCACCGGCACTTGTATGCGGTCACCTACGGGAACGGCATGTTTGTTGCCGTAGGTCGAAAAGGATATATTTTAACCAGTACCAACGGATCCTCCTGGACAGAACGGCAAGCATACGGAACCGGGGAAAGCTTAACTTCCGTCGCTTATGGTCAGGACGGCAGTGGAGGAGATTTGTATGCGGCAGGTGGAATCGGCCGGGTACAGACCAGCCCGGATGGGATAACCTGGACCGATGTGAGTACGGGGTTAGGTGCTAAAGAAGTGCGCGGCATGTGCTGGGGCGATGGTAAATTCATCGGGGCCGTCAGCGGCGGCGTAATTTATTACAGTTCCAACGGCACCAATTGGCAAGCAGCCGGTGTCAATACCGGGGTGAACAATTATTCCGCTGTATATGAAAACGGCACCTATGTTGTCGGCGGCGGTACCGGTGTTATTTATACCAGCTCCAACGGGACTTCCTGGACCAAAATCACCACCAACCAACCGAACCACGTCATGGACCTCGCGTTCAGCGGTGAAGATTTCTTTGGCTGCGGCGACGGCAACTATGTCGGCTGCTCGATGGTTATTGTCAGCCCCACCGGGAGCTCCTGGAAAAGGGATTTCATCGGTTATAAAACCGTCACCGGCGGTCAGACCACCTATCAAAACGAATACAGCACATTGTTGGGCGCAGCAGCCGGGGACGGGAACATGATTGTCGCCGGTGCCCGCAAGAGCATCATTTATAATACATCCGCCGGTGCGGGCGACGGGAAAGGATGCATCGGTACTGCCGGTCCCTCTATCACGGTCGTACAACCCAACGGCGGCGAATTCTTGAAAAGCGGTACCACCTATACCATCAAATGGACCTCCAAAAGCGTGACGGATCCCATTCGTATCCGTTATACAAAGGACGACGGCGCGGATGATTACGATAATATCGTCATCGGTTCTACCGTGAATAACGGGGAATACAATTGGACAGTACCCAATATCAAATCGACTAAATGTAAAGTCAAAGTTCTTGCTTATAATCAATCCGGTACGCCTTACGATTTAAGCAACAGCGTTTTCGAGATCGGTACCACCCCCACCTCTTCTTATATCACGGTTGTTTCTCCCAACGGCGGCGAAACATTGAAATCCGGGACCACATACACGATCAAGTGGAGTGGGACCAAGAAGTATGATAAAGTCGATATCGAATACAACAACGGCAGCAGTTGGGTCGTTATTAAAAACGGTGTTGCAGATACCGGGAGTTATAGCTGGACAGTTCCTAATTTGAATACCACCAAGGGCCGCTTGTGGATGAAAGGTTGGTCCTCTACCGGTAATGCCACCGATTATTCGGATGGACTGTTTACCATTACCAACGGCCAACTTGTCGATATAAACATCACAGCCCCAAACGGCGGCGAAGAATGGGACGGCGGCTCTACTCAGAACATTACCTGGACCAGCTCGAGAAAATTCGACAAAGTGGATATCGAATATTATAACGGTTCCAAATGGGTGGTTATCCAGAACGGAGTCTCCGATACCGGCAGCTACGCCTGGAAAATACCCATGGTTTCGACGACCAAAGCGAAAATCTGGATGAAAGGTTGGTCCTCCGGCGGGAACGATACGGATACCTCCGACGCGACCTTCACCCTGAAAGGCGGTGCCACCATCAATTTCACTTCTCCCAACGGCGGCGAAGAAATCATTGCCGGCAGTACGCACAAAATCACATGGGTCAGCAGTATTAAATTCGATAAAGTAGACATCGAATATTTCAACGGCTCGAAATGGAACCCCATCGTAACCGCAGCACCGGATACCGGCAGTTATGATTGGAGCGTTCCCAATATATCCACCACCAAAGCCAGGCTGTGGATGAAAGGATGGTCCTCGAAAGGAAACGATACGGATTATACGGATGCCGAGTTTACTATCAAGAAACTCATCGGCACCATTACAATAACCTCTCCCAACGGTGGAGAACGCTGGGTTCGCGGGAATACCTACGACATCACCTGGACCACCACCGGTACTATAGGGAACGTGAAACTGGCTTACTCCGTCAATGGCGGAACCAATTGGAGTACGATCGCTTCATCGACTCCCAATGACGGCGTTTATTCCTGGGCCACACCCTCTTCGATCAAATCGGATGAGTGCAAAATCCGGGTGAACGATACGACCCACACCGAAATCATCGACATCAGCGACGATGTGTTCAGTATCAGCACATCGCCGGTCATCGGTTTGAGCCGGTATTCGGTTAATTTCGGTTATGTGGACCAGGGCCCCGCACTGTGCGACCAGAGTTTCTTCATCTATAACCAGGGCGGCGGCTGGCTGGAGTGGAAAGCAGATGTAGACCCCACCACCACATGGCTCAGTGTCGAACCCGCCAGCGGTACCGGCGCCATGTTTGTGAAAGTGAAAGTGAACCCGGCCGGTATGACGGTGGGAACTTATACGAGTAAAATTACCATCTCAGCTTCAGGAGCGAATAACTCCCCGTTCGACATGCCGGTGAATTTCAAGATTTTGGCAGCTTCCGACGATAAACCTCCTTTCGGCTCATTAGCAACACCGGAAGAGGGTGCCACCGTCAGCGGAGCGATAGCTATATCCGGTTGGGCTTTGGATGATGTATGCTTACAAGGCGCAACCATTTACAGGATGGTGAACGACGAACCGTCCCAAATCGGCGAAGCCCTGTTCATCGAAGGCGCACGCCCCGACGTGGCCGCGGCTTACCCGGATTACCCGGATAATACCAAAGCCGGATGGGGCTATGTCATGCTGACCAATTTCTTACCCGACGGCGAAATGACCTTGAAAGTGGTCGCCAAAGATAACGCCGGTAACGAAGTGGAATTGGGAACGAGGAAGATCGTCATCGACAATGCCAATGCAAAGAAACCCTTCGGCGCTGTCGATACCCCAAGCATGGGCGGCGAAGCCTCCGGGACTTTGTTCCGAAACGTCGGGTGGACTTTAACCCCCCAGCCCAATGAGATCCCCAGGAACGGTTCCACCATCAATATCTATATCGACGGCATTTTCGCCGGGAAAGCCACTTACAACCTATACCGGAAAGATATCGCCGACCTATTCCCGGACCTCGCCAATTCCAACGGCGCTATGGGTTACTTCGACTTCGATACCACCAAATACGAGAACGGACCCCATGCCATCGCATGGTCCGTGGAAGACAGCGGCGGTAACATCGAGGGAATCGGTTCCAGGTTCTTCTTAATTAATAACCCTATCGAAACAACTTCGTCCGGGTTATTCCAGGCCTGCGACAGCGAAACCCCCTCCCGGCTTACCGGCAGAACTTCTCGCCCCGTCAACCTGACCCGTGATTCGGACATCGTGGAGAGCATCGGCAAACCGGTGATTTCCAGTACGCTAAGAACCATGGACGTCAAAGAACTCGACCGCATCGAAATCTCTCTCCAGGAACAAGCAGCCGATATGAGATCCTATTCCGGGTACCTCCTGGTCAACGGGCATATCAATCCCCTGCCTTTCGGTTCACACTTGAACTGCGGCAGCGGCGTCTTTACCTGGCAACTCTCAGCCGGCTTCATCGGCGATTACGAGCTGGTCTTTTTCATCGAAGACGAACAAGGTAACCTGGCAAAGAAATACGTTGTGATTCGAGTTAACCCGAAAAACCGTTAATCGTTAATCGCAATAAATTAAAATAGAGGAATAAAAGAAAAAAATACAACATTACGGGCGGCCGGACTTGTCGAAACGAAGGTCCCGGCCGGTCGTAAATGCGGTGATGCCCTCGAGGGCTGCTTTCTTTAACCTAAAAAAAATGATAGTTTATAAAAAAATCAATTTGTTTAAGAATGTGTTAATATGCCAATTTAGGAGAACTAACATGAGGAGTAAATCCATTTTAAAAATTATTCTACTTTTTTCAGTCCTTTCCTTCATGATTTCAACCAATGCGCCCTACTTATGCGCGATTGAAAAATACAATAGGGCAGATGCCACCATCAATATCACTTCACCGAACGGAGGCGAGATACTGAAATACGGGACCACCCACACCATCACGTGGAAGGGTTCTAAGAAATTCGATACAGTCGATATCGAGTACTATAACGGTACCAAATGGGTCGTTATCAAAAACGGCGCTTCGGATACCGGCAGCTACAGTTGGACTGTACCCAATAACGTCAATACCACCAGTGCAAAAGTCTGGATGAAAGGCTGGTCCTCCACCGGGAATGCAACGGATACCAGCAATGCCACGTTTGCCATTACCAACGGCGCACTTTCACTTATATCCATTGTAAAACCGAACGGCGGGGAAGTATGGGCCACCAACACCACCGAAAATATTACCTGGGCCACTTCCAAGAAGTACGATAAAGTCGATATCGAATATTATAACGGTACGAAGTGGGTGGTTGTCGTTTCCAATGCCCCGGATACCGGCAGTTACGCATGGAAAGTACCCAATGTGAACACCACCAATGCCAAAATTTGGATGAAAGGGTGGGCCGCTTCAGGAAATGCCACCGATACCTCCGATGCGACATTTACAATAGATAACACGCCCTCCATCAAAATTTCCTCCCCCAACGGCGGTGAAGAATTAGCCGGGAAAAGTGTTCACAAAATTACCTGGGTCAGCAGTATCAAATTCGATAAAGTGGATATCGAATACTATAACGGTTCCAAATGGATTGTGATAAAAAACGGCGCCCCGGATACCGGCAGTTATAATTGGACTGTACCCAATATTTCCACCACCAACGCCCAACTGTGGATGAAAGCGTATTCGACGCAAGGAAACGATACGGATAATTCCGACGGATCTTTTACCATAATCGAATCCATCGGCACCCTTACGGTGACCTCTCCCAACGGCGGGGAAAAATGGACCCGCGGAACCAAGCAAAACATCACCTGGTCATCGACCGGCACTATTCCCGATGTAAAGATCGCTTATTCCTCCAATGGAGGTACTAACTATAATACATTGGCTTCTTCAACCCCCAATGACGGTTCTTTTTCCTGGCAAATCCCCACCACCCTCAAATCGACTCAATGTAAAGTCAGGATATACGCGAAGGACCACCTGGATGTCTTCGATACCAGCGATAATCTATTCGAAGTCGGTAATCCTCCTACCATCTCCTTGAGCAGGAGCGTCATCAATTTCGCTTACGTGATCCAGGGAGCAAACCCCTGCGACCAAAGCTTCTTCATTAATAACCTGGGCACCGGCAACCTCGAGTGGACCGCCGCAGTAGATGCCCAGACCACATGGCTTTCCGTGACACCCACCGGCGGAACAGGCCCCTGGTTTATTACCGTGAAAGTCAATCCCGCCGGCCTTGCTGTCGGAACTTATACCGGTAAAATTACCATCACAGCGACAGGCGCCAGCAATTCCCCTTACGATTTGCCCGTACATTTAAAAGTTATCAATGCTGCCGACGATCAAGTGCCTTTCGGCGATTTAGCTTCACCCACCGAAGGTTCTACCGTCAGCGGTTCCCTACCCATCACCGGTTGGGCCCTGGACGATGTGTGCTTGCAAGGCGTGACCATAAACCGCGTGGTAAACGGTCAAACCATTTACATCGGCGATGCGTTGTTCGTTGAAGGAACTCGCCCGGATGTGGCTGCTGCTTTCCCGAATTATCCCAATGCCACCCGCGCCGGATGGGGATACGTTCTCTTGACCAATTTCTTACCCGAAGGGGCATTAACCCTGAAAATAATAGCCAAAGATACCGCCGGTAAAGAAACCGTACTGGGCACCCGGAACGTAACAGTGGATAACACCCATGCGGTGAAACCCTTCGGTGCCATCGACGCACCGGCTAATGGCGGCGAAGCTTCCGGTTCAGCCTACAGGAACATCGGGTGGGCGTTAACTCCCATGCCCAATACGATTCCCACCAACGGCTCCACCATATCGGTTTACATCGACGGCACTTTAGCCGGGAATGCCCATTATAACGTCTACAGGCAAGATATTGCCAACCTCTTCCCCGGAAGAAACAACAGCAACGGCGCTATGGGGTATTTGGATTTCGATACCACTCAATATGAAAACGGCCTCCACACCATCGCCTGGTTAGTCCAGGATAATGCCGGTAATGTCGAAGGCATCGGTTCCAGGTTCTTCTATATTACCAACCAAGCCGCCGGCTCATCCGCTAACTTATCTCAAACCGCCGAGGAACAAGAAGAAATTCAAGATATCGAATCCCTTCGCCCAGGCAGACCGTGCCGCGACCTGGATATGTTGGTCATGGATACCGATCCCCTCGATGGCTCGATCACTACCCAGACCATGACCCTGGACACCGTTGAACTCGACCGCGTTGAAGTTTCGCTGTCCAACCCCGAAAATACCGCTTGCTCTTATTCCGGTTATCTCGTGGTGGACGGACACCTTCAACCCCTGCCTTTCGGCTCCCGCTTGAACACCCAGGACGGCGTTTTCACCTGGCAGCTCGGCGCCGGCTTCTTCGGCGATTATGAATTGCTCTTTGTCATCGAAGACGAACAAGGTAACACTACAAAGAAAACCGTTGTGGTTCACGTCAATCCGAAATTTTAAGGATAAATCGAAAATATAGGAATGCAACAGAAGAAGATAGAACAGTACGAAACCCAGGACATGATTAACGGCCGGGCGTATAAAAAAGTATTGCTGCTGAAGGTGCCTCATTGTATTCACCCCGCAGCCATACCGGAAAACGACAGTTTCCGGTTGAAACATACGTTCCGGCCCATCCCGTCCTTTGCCCTGGCTGCGTTGTGCGCTTTCCTTGAAAAGCACAATACCTTCGGCTGCCATATTCAAGCCGTGGATGTCAACATCGAAGCCTACTCGCAGCCCGGGACTCCCATCGATATCTACCGGTATCCCTCCCTGCTGGAAGAGATCATCAAGAATGCCGATTACGACGTAATCGGCATTTCCGCCATGTTTGTTTTCAACCAGCGCTGGTTGATCCAGGCCGTGGAATTCTCCAGGAAATATCACCCCCAAGCCAAAATAATCGTGGGCGGCGGGTACGCCACCATTTTCCCCGGCAAATGCTTAACCGAAATGGCCGTCGATGCCGTGGCCACCGGCGAAGGCGAGACTACCCTGGTTCACCTCTTGAACCGCTTTAACCGGTTTAAAGACACGGTTTTCGAAGAGAAGTTTCCCTTCAGCGGGTACGGCGAAAAAAACGGCGATGGAACCGTGAATATCGTCCCTTTAAAACACTATATCGATATGAACGAAATCCCGATGGCGGCCTGGCACTACCTGGATGTGGAAAAGTACTTCAAAAACAGCGGCGACCGGATGTTGGCCATCGAAGGAGTCCGCGGCTGCCCTTACCGCTGTACCTTCTGCAATACCCAGATGACATGGGGCTATAAACTGCGGTATAAAAAAGCGGATACCCTCATCTCGGAAATGATCGAGCTGGACAAGAAATACAAAGCCAGCCTCCACTTCATCGACGATAACCGCTCCGTTAACCGCGAGTGGATGTTGGATTTCCTCCAAAAAGTACTGGCCAACAATATCGTGCTGGAAGCCGTTCCCTCCAGTTTCCACGCCCACCACCTGGACGAAGAACTCATCGACCTGCTGAAAAAAGCCGGGATCAAAATCATCGGCATCGCGGTTGAAACGGGCTCGCCGGAAATGCAAAAACGGTTGAAAAAGAACCTGGATTTCAACAAAGTCAAAGAGGTCGTTCGTTGGATTAAAGCCGGCGGTTTGAGGGTTCACATCAATTACATGTTCGGGTTTCCCAACGAAACCATGGAACAGGTGAACGAGACGCTGGCGGTGGCACGCGAATTGAACGCCCATTCCAGCCAGTTCCTGATCCTTGTTCCTTACCCGGGTACCGAAGTGTATGAAGAAGCCAAACGGGATAACCTGCTGGTGTTGGATGGCGATAACCTGGATAATTTCGAACCCCGGCGCTCCAATTACCTGCTCTCCGACGAATGGACCGCCGCCCAGTTGGAAGAGATCATCTACGATGCCAATATCGAATTGAACTTCTTGAATAATCCTTCCCTCAATATCCCCGACCAGTTGGAGGATTTCCGCGATTTCTGCGAAAAACTGTTACTGCGCATACCCGGACACATCGCCGCTGCCATTGCTGTGGGTTTTATTTACAAAAACAAGAACGATATGGCCAATTGCGAGAAGTTCTACAACACGGCCGTGGAAAGCTTCAAAGAAAAAGGGACGTTCGAAACCTTTTTTAAATACCTGGCGTGGGACAATCCCATTGTCGCGGATTTTAACCGGTACTGCCGTTCGAAAAATATCGATATTCGCACTTTCTTCCCCCAGGATTAGGAATCAAAAGACCAAGAACCCCTTTTATAAAAGGGGTTCCTGGACCTCCCTAAAATTTTATTTATTATCGAAAGTTTTTGGACCCACCTTTTTACAAAAAGGTGGGCTTGCAGGAATCGTGAATCAATGATATTCTATATTCTATTTCAATAGAAAATCGATCATTCGATTGAAATAGATACGTTTTAAATTTAGAATCGAGGTGAAAATTACCGTGCTGGACGATAAAGTGATATTAATAACCGGTGGAACCGGGTCTTTCGGTCACAAGTTTACGGAGAAAATTTTTAAGCAGTATAACCCGCGAAAAGTCATTATTTATTCTCGTGATGAGTACAAGCAGTATTTGATGCAGAAGCGGTACGAGCCGTGGTTGAAGCGCATGCGGTTTTTGATCGGCGATGTGCGCGACCAGGAGCGGTTGTACCGGGCGTTCGAGGGTGTGGATGTGGTGATTCATGCCGCTGCGTTGAAGCATGTTCCGGCTATGGAGTACAATCCCATCGAGGCGGTAAAAACCAATATTCATGGTGCGGAGTTTGTTATCAATGCCGCGTTGGATAGGGGAGTGAAGAAGGTTATAGCGCTTTCCACGGATAAAGGCGTTCATCCTGTCAATCTCTACGGTGCCACGAAAATGGTTTCGGACAAATTGTTTGTGCATGCCAATGCGTACCGGGGGATGAAAGATATGTCGTTCAGTGTCGTGAGGTATGGAAATGTTGCAGGTTCTCGTGGGTCTGTGATTCCTTATTTCAAGTCTTTATTGGAGGGAGGTGAGAAGAAGTTGCCTGTTACCGATGCGCGTATGACCCGGTTTTGGATCAGCCTGGAGGAAGGAGTGGAGTTAGTTTTCAGAGCCATAGACAGTTCCAAGGGTACGGAGATATATGTAGCGAAAATCCCGTCTTTTCGTATCGTGGATTTGGCGAAAGCCATGGCTCCGCAGGCGGAGCAAGTGGATGTGGGGATGAGGCCCGGTGAGAAGTTGCATGAAGTGATGATCACGGAGGAGGATTCGCGGAAAGCGTATGATTATGGCGATTATTATATTATCTATCCGCAGGTGGATTGGTGGAGTATGGAGCGGCATTTTACGCCGGGAGGGGAGCTTGTTTCGCCGGGGTTCCAGTATTCTTCCGAAAAGAATGATAAGTGGTTGAGTGTGGAGCAGATCGCGGAGTTATTGAAAAAGATCGATGTGGTCTATTAGGGTTGGAGGGGGGAAGAGAGGTCTTTATTTCCATAACTCTTCATCCAGGAAATTTAAATGCTTGACTAACCTGTCTGTAAATTCTCTATTCATGCGCAGTTCCTTGAAAGGAAGTCTTTTTTCCTCATTTCCATGAAATCTTCCACTTCCATTGAAACAGCTTCTAGAAAATCAAGGTAGAGTTTCCAGTCTTTGACTGCCAATCGAATTCCTCTGGCGGCGCTGGAGCCGATAATAGAAGCCGCCCGGTTTAAAACCAATAATTCCACTTCTTTTCGCAGTAGTCGTTCCAAATCCGCCCATATTTCGTCTTCTCCGTGAAAATAGACATCTTCTTCATATTGGATGGGATGCCGGACTTCCGGGTAGAAATAAACAGCAATATCGATATCGGAGTTTTTATGTGGGTTTCCCCTGGCAATAGAGCCGTACAGGAAAGCAAAAGCGACATCTTTCCTGTTGGAAAAATATTTTTCAAGTTTTGGCAATAGGTCGGAGTCTTTTGCATGTATCATGGTTTAATTATAATATTTTAAAACTATTTTGGCAACATCTAAACATTCAACCCAGCAGGTTTAATTTTGGAATGGGGGGGGAGCCGTTAGAAAAGATAATGAGGAATGATGAGTGATGAATTGAGGAGTTGCGCGCGATGCGCGGTTGTTTTGACGTGCCTGCGGCACGGGGAGAGGTCTCTCACGGAGGCACTGAGCGAGAAGAGGAGGGCAGGGGCAGACCGGTGTATCTGCCCTGTCCACACAGCCTATCGGCCCATTGGTCATAGGCATGAATAGGCAGCAGTGAATATGGACATTATTCCAAATCAACAATACTTGATATTACTATCAAGCCGGAAATATATTCAAAATGATGGTCATGGGTAAAAATCGCACCGCCATACTGCATAGCTGTTGCAGCTATCCATAAATCATTTGTTGGGATCGGTTTCCCCTTCAAACGCAATTCTTTATAAATTTTAGCATAAAATTCTGACGTACTTCTATCGATTTCTACTAATTTAATACGGGGAGAACTTAAAAAAAATTCCAGCTCGCTCCTGTTTTTTTCTTCCCGGTTTCCGACTACAAAACCACCCAATAATTCTCCAATTACAATTGGGCATATGACAATATTGGGAATACGCCTCATGACCTCTAATGAACCAAGCTCCCCTTTTTTAAATGATCTATAAGAATTCGTATCGATAGTAATATATTTTATTTCCATAACTCTTCATCAACCTTATTAAAATCCTGGGTAGCCTTTAAAAATTCCCTGTCATCATCTTCTGTCCACGTACCAGCTAGATAATCCAGGTCATGATAAATTCCATCCTGCTCCTTCTCCTCTTCAATATCTTCAAGAAAAGTAACAAAAACCGGTATTTTCCCGGAACAGGGAATCTTTTCCTTGATAACAATTTCTCCATTTTCGTAAAAACCTCTTACAGTCACCATTTTTTCCTCCCGCGGGTTAATAATGCTTCTTGCCTGGTCTTCCCAAAAGCTGAACAATATTTCAAACCAGGAATATCGGCAATATAGCCGCCCTCTTCTTCACTGTAAAAAATATTTATGTGATAATCTTTCATTGCCGTTCCTCCAGTGTTAAACCATATTTTTCGACTAATTCCAGGAACTGTTTAACCGGGTAAGGTTTTGCTTCGCCATTCACATCCTGCAACTTAATCAATGCACCCACTATCGGAGGCGTGAAAATGCTAAATAGAATTTTATTTAAAAGTTTTCGTGGTTTCATTTCCGTTAAATATATATCACAACCAGTGGATTTTTTCAACAATTCCGAATTTCATTATTCCATTCAAATAAAGATAATGATGATTTATGAATGATGAGTGATGAATGATGGTTGCAAGTTGAAAGTTGCCGGTTGGGAAGTTGTGGCGCTTCGCGCCGCGGTTGTTTTGACGTGCCTGCGGCACGGGGAGAGCTCTCTCACGGGGCTCACGGGGGCACTGAGGGCACGATATCCAGGCACTGCAAATGCCCCCCACGCAGTGGGGCCCGTGACGGGCAGGCGAGAAAAATCTTAAACCATTTTTGACGCAAAATGGCTATCGATGGGCTTTTTTTTCTCTCAATTGAACAAAAAAGCTTCATCGTTGTAATGGGGGATACAAAATTTCAAGAATTTGCATACATTTGTAGAAATTTTATCCATCGTTTTAAGAATTTGCATTCAATTCTACCGAGGGATAGAAAATTTTAAGAAATCGCATTCGATTGCAGAAAAAAGATTCAACGCTTGCAAAAAAGACATGAAATTGAAGAAAAAATCGCTTCAATGGCCGTATTTAGTCAATTGTTAGGCTTTTACGACATCGCCCCGTGAGGAGCCCACGCAGTGGGGCCATACAGTTGATATTGTCCATAAAGTCCATATTCCTACCTATGCTTGCCATCGGCCACCTGCAAAATGCTGCAATATAACTTAATCCTTATCCAGCCATTGTTCCTTTGAAATCCCTGTTTGCCTCAATATTCGCGATAATAAATCTACTCCAATTTCTGTTTTGTGAGGATTTGGAATCGTTAATCGTGTATCTCCATATATCATAAATAAATGCTTTCCACCGCAAAACGGGCCTGAAAACCCGAATTTTTTCATTCTTGAGACAAAGTCTTTGTGGGAAATTGGAGTTAGTTTAGGCACTGAGTTTAATATTTAAATCGATTCCATTTATTTGAGGAATCGGGAGGTTTTTTTTGAAACTGAGAATGAGCCATTCGTCGAGAGTTTCTTTTAATTGTTCCCTACACTCTTCCAGGTTTTTGCCCGTGGCCCAAACGCCATCGATGTCGGGGATTTCTCCGTAATAGGGCTCGTCGTCATTTATTATCTCGTATTTGGCTTTTTTTAGTGCCTCGTTAATATATTCGACAATCACTTTTTCCTCCGGGACATAATATAATTCAGTCTTCTTGTTTTGTCAATAGATTGAGGCAAAATACAGCAGTTCTTGTAAAGTTCTTCAGCTTCGCCGATAAACTGGGTAATAGAATTCCATTTTGGCAACATCTAAACATTCAACCCAGCAGGTTTAATTTTGGAATGGGGGGGGAGCCGTTAGAAAAGATAATGAGGAATGATGAGTGATGAATGATGGTTGCAAGTTGAAAGTTGCCGGTTGGGAAGTTGTGGCGCTTCGCGCCGGGGTTGTTTTGACGTGCCTGCGGCACGGGGAGAGATATCTCACGGAGCTCACGGAGGCACGGAGAGGTTCTATAGTCCGACCATGATTATTTTCTTATCATCCTCGCCGACACTTTTATAATAAAGCTTCTCACTCCAACGCTTCTTTCCGGGATCGAAAATCAGCAGGTAACCTTCTTTTAAACCCAAACGATCCAGGTACCGGCACAACTGCTCTTTACCGTCCGGGATGGTGTTTCGATCTCGCTTAATTTTCATCTCCAGTGCGAATTCCTGCTTCCCGAATTTTATCAGCAAGTCGAGGCGGCCATTGCCTACAGCCATTTCCCGGGTAATCTCACCGCCGGAATTGACTACCCGTTGTAAAAACGCCATTAACACCAAATGCTGCGCGGATTCTTTATATTCATACCGATCCAACCATGCTTCGCTGTTCCTGCGATAAAAGGCCTGGAATTCTTTCAACACTTTCTCCATATTCAATGTACCGTCGCTGTTTACAAACCACTGGGTTTGAATATCATTGGATATCGATTCCTGGATAGGCGACGCCATGATCCGGGGCACGATTTCCGCATAAATCGGGTTGGCAAACCTCAAGGGAGATGCTTGGGAAACGAGTCCCAGGTCTCTCACATACACGATATCGTCGTCGTACATATTTTGCGGCAAATTATCCCCGTTAATAATGGCCTGGATGATCCGTTTAACCCTATTCTCTCTTAACTTGTCTACCAGGCTGTCCAGGTGGGTATCGCGCCGCAAAATCAACTGGTTTTTGGCTTCGTTGACGATTTCGAGAGTGATTGCTTTGGAAAAATCGTTTCCAAGTATATAGTAAACGATCTGCCTTGCCAGGGCGTTGACCAACCAGGGCTGGCCGATGGACAAGCGGAATATTTCTTCTTTTGCCTCCGGGGGAAAGACCTGGCCGGTTTCCTGGGTATGCTGGTCCAGTAATTCGAAAACTTCTTGCTTTGTAAAGTTTTTGAGAAAAAGCGAGTCCGATTTAACGTTAAATGGGGATGCAGTTCCCAGGGATTGGGTATCTTTACGAATAATAGCTTTATACTCCCTCACATCTCTCAGGCCTACCAGTATCACAGATGAAGGGAAAAATTTGGGTCTTTGTTGGTAACCGGCTCGCAATTGGCGAAGGATGGAAATCAATACATCGTCCATAAGCGCGTCGATCTCATCGATAAAGAGGACGATGGGTTTTTCCTGGGAGGAAGCCCACTCCTCCAGGTAATTTTTGACACTTAATCCATTTCCGGGTTTCCCGGGATTTTCGTGGGGAGGTAATTGCCAGGCTGCCGCGCGGTAAATAGAATCGATAAGGATTTCATTGGCTTTCTCGATAGTTATACTGCTGTACCCGGCTTGTTCGAAAGTGACCGCCAGTGCGATATATTTACCGTCAGCGTTGAGTTTCCTGGCCAATGCATACAAATAGGTGGTTTTCCCGGTTTGTCGGGGAGCGTGAAGGGTGAAATAGAAATTTTGTTCGATGAGTCCTTCCACTTCTTTCAATCGTTTTAAAGGGTCAACCATATAATGGTTTTCCGGGAGGCACAGTCCTGCGGTATTAAAAAACTTTTTTCGTTTGTTTTCTTCCGGCATCGTCATAAAATAATGATAGAACAAATCGTTTCAATTGTCAATTTCGAAGTTTTTCCCCCATTGGGGTACTGGTTTTCCTATCGATTTATCCACTTTCACACTTCGGTTTGAACCTCTCGATTACTTTTTAGTCTAATACTGAATCTCCTTCGATCCGGCAATTTTTTTCTCAAGGGATATATTCCTTGCCGGGCGGATTGAATATTTTCGACCGAATAAAAGGCTTTGGGGGCATATAAGAATAGAGCGGCCAAAACGTTGTCCAGGTTTTTGCGTTTGATAATCGTAAAAAGAATTTTTACTTTTTCTTTTGTTCCTTCTCCTTCGATTATAGTAAAACCGTAATCGTTCTGTTTAAGGAAATCGGCGATGCTGTTTTGGTCCTGTCTCAAAACAATTCTTACCAGGACCATACCGATAGAGAGTTTCTCTTCCAGCCACATACCGATGAAGTTACCGGCGGCAAACCCGAAGCCGTAACCGAGAAAACAAGCGAAATTTTTCAGGTTTACCAATACTGTTTGTATAGCCACAAGCCATATGATTACTTCGAAGAACCCGATAATGGGGGCCAGCTTCCGGTATCCCCTGGAAATGAAGATAAATCTCAGCGTTCCCAAAGTAACGTCACATATCCGAGCTCCCATTATAAAAAGCGGGATCATTACCCATGAGTAAAAATCAAATCCCATATAGTATACCTACATTATTTTTTAGTTCGGCCCATCCAGGAGAGGTCTTCCAGGGAGCCGTAGTATTCTTTGAAAATTCGATAATACATGAGTTCTTCTTTGCTGTCAAGTTTCCAGCCGTTTTCCAATATGTGTTGGCGGTTGAAGTCATTGGTGGTGACGTAATCATTGGCATATTTTGCCATGATATCCCCGACGCCTGCACCTTCCCAGAATTTGGCTTTTGTGCGATTTAAGACGCGGGAAGGGAGTGAGTCGTTTATAGCCATGCGCAGGATCCATTTTTCGATGCCGTCTTTGATTTTATATTGGGTGGGGATGCGGACGGCGAAATCGACGACATCGGGATCAAGAAACGCGGTGTGAGCGACAGTTCCGTGAGAAGAAGCGCTGCGATCCACACGTTGAAGTGCGGTATTGTGCAGCCTGGAGGTAATATCGACCAGTTCGTCGGCCAATAGTGAAGGGTCAAGAGCTTTCAGGTACTCGTAACCGGCAAACAATTCGTCTCCGCCTTCCCCGGAAAATACATCCGAAACGTAATCCGATGCCAGCTTAGCGGCAAAGTAATTGATGATGCTGGATCGAACCAGGAGGGTATCGAAAGACTCGAGGTGATAAATCACTTCAGGCAGCGTTTTCACCATTTGATCCAGGGTAACTACGATTTCATGGTGTTTGGATTTGATGAAACCGGCGACTTCACGGGCATACTCCAGGTCCGGTGCACCGGGTAAACCGGCGGCAAAGGTATGAAGTATCTTCAAGTGGGGGCGCGCCAGTGCTGCAAGAGTACTGGAATCCAACCCCCCGGACAACCATGAACCGACTACATCCATGTTTACATTTTTTTCCACGGAAACCGATAACCGGCGGCGAAGTTCCTTCGCTGTATTTTCAGGGGAATCGTTCAACGGTGAAAGTTTTTGCAATTCGAAGTATTTTTCAAAGCGAGTTCCATCATAAGTATGGCCGGGGGGAACTTCAAATACGTGTTTTGTAACTTCTATTAATGATTTCACTTCGGAGGCGAAGCACAAATGATCGTCGTGGGTTTTTCCATAGTACAAAGGGGCGACGCCCAGGGGGTCTCGTTTGAGTTGCAGTGTTCCACCGGTGGCTTTCGCCTGGGCAAGGTGGCCGGTTCCGGCTTCATCGCAGGCTAAGCTCTTGTTTAAGAGGACATCCGGGGATGTTCCTTGGGATACAGTCCAGGTAATGCCCAGGGTGGTGCCTTCAATTTCTACTATTTTACGGCCCCCTGGACCACGATGAGCAATCTTATCTATCATTCGCTCGACTTCGGTTTGTTTTCCTGGTTGTGCAATTCCTGCTATTCCCGACATCTTTAATACCTCCACTAATTAAATTTTTTCTTTTAATAATCTTTCAACACGTTCTTTTTCTTTTAAAACGCTGCCGGTCTGGGCATCGATGGCATACCAGGCGCCGTCGATCAAACGTGTCGTGATTTCCCCGCAGAGGTGGGGGTTTCCCCTGAAATGAGGGGCATCCAACAATCCTTTTTTAATAGCTGCTTCCAATGATTTCGGGTGGCTCCATGGGTCTTGACCGAAAGTGGAACCGAAATGATTTAGAGCTTCAAGCAAAATTTTTGCTTCTTCGATGAGTTCGTTTTTTCGTTCCAGGACTTTCATATCTTTGGTCATATCGGGTAAGCCGTATAGGCAATTATGCAGTACGCCGTGAATAATATTGCAGCTTTCGATTATTTCTTCGGGGAAAGCGGCATGGTCGCCTTCGCTGAAACCGACGACGTGCAGAATGTGGGGTTTTAATGCAAGGCTGACCACGGCAGAAGCGGCAAGTTGGCCTTTGGCAGTTTCAGGGTGGGGTGAGAAGTGGGCGATGCCTGCTCTTACTTCCCTGAACACTGTAAAATTTTCATCCTGGAGGGATTCGATAAGATCGTTTTTAGCGTGCATTTTGGCGATATCCATTTGGGGTGAAGTCCCGGCAGGGGTATTGAACATATATTGGGACACGTAATGCCGGGCGCCCATTTTTTTAGCGTTGTAGGCGGCGAGGAAAGCCATGCAAACTGCCAGGGAATCATGGGCATCGCGGAGGCTCCATTGGTGGGACTCGTTGACTTCGACCGGGATTCCTTTTTCAGCGTACCAATGCATGGTTTGTTGGTTTTCGGTAATGGCTTCCGCCAAAGTGCGTTTGGAGCGACCGTCGATAACATTGTACCAGCACAAAGGAATAGCGCCCCAGGCGTTATAGATGGTGTTAACGCTCATTTCAGCCCATTGGGCCAAATCTCGTGTACCGCTGTAACATCTCATGATGGGGAAGTTTCCGCATCGTGAAGCGTTGTAAATGGTTTTAAGGTGGTGGGGTTCTCGTAACGGGACTCCCCCGGCGCCGTCATGGGATGGATTCATCTCCCGCGGGTGGAAAAAATGTTCCTGTGCGTTTTGATCCGGCCCCAATGAAATGACATCGAGTATACCGGATTCGGCGATTTTTTTCACACCTGCTGTGGTTTCTTCCAGGGTAGGCCTTCCGAAATGGTGGCGAATCAAAGGGTATGGGTATTTATGATGAATTCTTCCCGCCAGGTCTTGCGGGAATGCTTCTTCTTTTTTTACATCGCCGATTTCATAAAGGTAGGATTTCACTTTATCGAGCGGTTCTATGCCGGAAAAGATTTTTTCAAAAAGGCCGGACTCTTCAGCCGCGCGGGCAGTAGGTGGTGTACCGCCAAATACAAAGCGAAGGGAGGGCAGGTTATTGGCTTTCACCAAATCCTTCAAGTCAGCAAATAGGCTTTTGGCCACTTCAGGGGTAAGGCGGTAGCTTACCGCAGCGATATCCGGTTTATAATCCCGGATCGCGTTTACCAACCGCTGAGGGGATACGGCCGGGCCTAATAACCTGGTTTCATATCCTGCGGTTTCTGCCAGTTTTAAGAAATGATAGAGCCCGCTAACATGCACGCATGTTCCAAGGGCTGCTCCCAGGATTTTTTTTTTCATAGTACACCTCCTCAGGCGGGTGCCTGACCGATAGACAGTAAGCGCAGCTCTTTGAGGGTCATTCCTGCGATGCCCAATTTCTCGACGGTTCTGCCTTCTTTCCAATAATCGCAGTCGTGGATCGTGGAACCGAGATGAATTAGAGCTCTTATGGTGGGAGTCGGGATATTGAACATTTCTCCCATGGAAGCGATAGGCACCAAACTGGCGGGGATATCTTCGGTCAGGTAGCGGATGTTTAAGTTAGTAGGGGCCATGATTCCGCGGTAACCGGGGTTAGCGTGCATCGCGTCATATAGGGTTTTACCCGCAGCGCTGTAAGCCAGGTATAACCATTCCCGGGCGGTAGTGGCGCGAATCCCCAAGGCTTCGGCTACCGAGACCCTTTCAGCGTCAACTTGATCCAATATTTTCGCCACCGAATGAGTGACTCCTTGCACATAAAATTGAAATTCGGAAATATCTTCGATCCATCCGGCGTTTAAAAGACATATCGAGGGATGAAACACGGATCCGATATTATCTAAACTGGTTTTGAATATATTATCGCCGGGTACGAATTGTGGGAAAGCGGAGCGTAGTTTTTTAAGTACTTGCGGGATTCGGTGTGCACGAATCGATGCTATAGGGATGGAATTCTTGATACGAAAAATTTTTGCCTGTGCCGGGCCGGTAGATCGAGACGCATAAAGGAACGTTTGTGCTTCCGAGATGATTACATTCGCAGTGCATCCTTTTTCCATCAACACTTGTTTAAATTCGAGGGCCCCGAAGGTTCGCCCGGGGTTTAAAATAATTATTTGTCCCTCTTTTAAATAAGGGGCGCATTTTTCCGCGATAAAGCGATGACCCGTTGCAGGAACCACAACCATTATAATTTCTACATCTTCCAGCACTTCCTCTATATTGGTGGAGGCGACAGCGATTTTCCCGAAACCGGTGACTTCTCCTGTGATTTCGATTCCTTGTCGTGCTTTCACACCCCAAAGACGTTCTTCTGTTCGATTGTATAGATTAACCTCGAAACCCATTATGGCCAGGTGTCCTGCCATAGCTAAACCGCCGTGACCTGCACCGAGTACTGCAAATTTTTGTTTGGTATTTTCAGATGTTTGAGTGTCCATTTTTACTCCTGTTTTTTTTATTATCGCTTCATTTTTATTAGCTATTTCTCTTGAAAACGAATTACATTTTTCAACAACAGTGGGTAAACAAATGCAGCGATTATATTTGCTAATAAAATCATGAATCAATAGCGAAGGCGAATTAGGCTTTCTTATTTTTCCATGCGATTCGCACCATATACAGTGTTAAAAGTATCAATACCAATATCAGGCCCCTGGCGCCCCAAAGGTATGAATGGTTGATGTTTGCCGCATCTTTCATGAAAAACTTGGGGACAGCTTCCTGGTAAGTCCACACACCCAACATTACCAACAAGTATACCGGGGTGATATATTTGATTACAAATTTAAAAAAAATGGGAACGTTCAAATCTGCGCCTTTGTGCATCTCTTTCCATCCTTTTTTCAACCCGAAAACCCAGGAGAAAAGGATGATTTCGATGGCTGCAAAAACAACGATACCGAAAGTTCCCGCCCAGTAATCCAGTTCATCCAGGAATCCAAATTTAAAGAAAGCGACTACCAGGACGGTCGAAGACGCCAGGACTGTAAAGACCACATTCACCGCTTTTTGGCGTTTCCATTTAAATTCATCCTCCAGGAAAGCGATTGCCGGTGATGTCATAGCCACAGAGGATGTGATGCCTGCGATAAAGAGGAGCAAAAACCATAAAGCTCCAAATAATTGGCCCAAGGGAAGTTTTTGGAAAATCACGGGAAGAGAGACAAAACCAAGATTAAAAGCCCCTTGTTTGGCGATTTCCTGCGTGGCAGCTACCCCGAAAAAGGCGACAGCCAGTGGAATGGCAATAGTACCTCCCAGTATTACTTCGGCAAATTCATTGGTGGATGATGTGGTAATCCCATTGAGGGTGATATCGTTTTTTTCTCTTAAGTAGGATGCATATGTACAAATAATTCCCTGCCCCAGGCTCAAAGTAAAAAATATCTGGCCTGCCGCCACTAACCATACTTCTGCATCGGTAAGACGGCTAAAATCCGGGTTCCACATGAAGGCCAAGCCGTTCCAAACGTTTTGATCGGGAATTGTAGTATCCGGGGTTCCCATTGTTAATACCCGGATAACCAGGATGATGGCGAATACGAAAAGAACCGGCATCCCGAATTTGGCCAGGACTTCTATGCCTTTGGATATCCCGCGGCTAAGGAAAAAATAATTAACCAGGAGAGTAATCCCTAAAAAGATTAAAATGGGAATAATGGAAGAGAAGAATTGGTTCGCTTCTGCACCCTGGAAGCCTCTTAAAAATTGATTCATGGCTGTTTGGTTGGTGTTGCCGAAGTATTTTCCGGTGGCGGAGAACCATGCAAAACCGAGGGTCCATGACTCGATGAAGTTGTAATAAACAACGATGATAAAAGGGAGAGCTATACCCAGTGCACCCAGGTATTTGGCCCCACGGTTTTTCCACATCAAAGAAAACATGCCGGGAGTTGTACCGTGGTGGTGGGCTCCGCCATATCGTCCGATGGTCCACTCGATCCACATGAGGGGGATACCTAAAAATATTAATGCGCAAAAATAAGGGATCATAAAGGCACCGCCTCCGTTGGCGGCTGCTTTAACAGGGAATCGTAAAAAATTTCCCAAACCGATGGCATTACCGGCCATTGCCAGGATCAAACCGATCCGGGACCCCCATTGGGCACGCCCACCTTCTGCCGGTTCCATCAACACCTTTTGTTTTTTAGCCAGTAGAACTCGACTGAAAAGGTATACACTCAAACCGATGATTGAAGTCCAACCAATGATAAAGAAAATCCATCCTAAATATGTCATGCTGTATTCCTCCATATAGATTAAACCCGGGGATTCTTCGATCTACATTACTTTGAAATGCGCCAGGACTTTGGCAATCGCATAAAGAACGCACGCTGCCAGGACTACCATAATCGAATATTTTTTCCAATGCTGAAGTGTTGCCGGTTCTCCTTCGCTTGTCTGCCCTTTGAAACGCGTTATATCGATGTATCGAACCAAAATGAGCGAGAATACCAGGACCCAGAAAACGACATCTGAAATGACCGGTGATTTGCGTTGGATGATGAAAAAAAGGAGAAAAATCGATGCGATGCTCCCGATAAACATCCAGAAAATGCGCATTAAAGCAGTAAGACAACCTGTTTCTTCTTGTTCGGGTTGTTGAGAAATTTGAGAATTTTTTTCGTTCATATTACCTCCATAATTAAGCCCTTTTTTGGGGGCTTAATAAGCGTATAATTTGGGCTTATTATATGGAGGCGGCCCGACCTTCCCTAATATTTTTTAACCTGCCCCGATACACTTTTTATTTCTATCTTCGTATCAAAGCACCCTTTACTTTTTAATTATCCGTTTTATTGCACATCCTTTGGAGCCTCGGTTATTTATAATATTTTCAGCCGAGGCATTTTCCACGAAAACATTATATCATAATGAAAAATATATTTTCAAGTTTTTTTCAAAAATTTTTTTCGTCCGGCACCTTTTTGCTTTGAATCCACCATCCGTGAATTTCACAATCATTTGGTTTTGTATCGGTCCTTTTGATTGAAAAAAGTAATATCTGCATAACCCGCATATATTTTTGCCGAATGCTCAACTCCTTTCGGGATAAAATAATGGTCACCTTTGGAAAAGGTGTGCTTAATACCGCCGATATCGAGATCGATTTTCCCTTCAACCACCATTCCCCATTGACTTTCATGGGAATGCAGCGGAACTTCGACATTTTCGCTAAACTCCATAAAAATGATTTGATGGTCTGTTCCCTGCGATAAATACGCGTGGATCCCTTTCAAAGGGATATCCGCTTCCGGGAGATTCAAAATCGGATTTGGAAAAATCGATTGCATCGCTAAAGCCCTACCATGATTATGTTCTTATCGTCCACGCCGACACTTTTATAATAAAGCTTCTCACTCCAACGTTTCTTCCCGGGATCGAAAATCACCAGGTAACCTTCCTTTAAACCTAAACGATCCAGGTACCGGCACAATTGTTTTTTCCCGTCCGGGATAGTGTCCCGGTTCCGTTTAATTTTCACCTCGATGGCGAATTCCTGTTTCTTGAATTTAACCAGTAAATCGAGGCGGACATTGCCATGGTTTTCCGGGAGGCACAGTCCTGCGGTATTAAAAAACTTTTTTCGTTTATTTTCTTCCTGCATCGTCATAAAATAATGATAGAACAGAACATTTCAATTGTCAATCACACTACGTGTCCCTGGATTCACCACCTGGTTTGTCTTCGACGACCCACCTTTTTGTAAAAAGGTGGGACCAAAAACTTTTATTAGGATGAGTAGGGTTTTCTTTTTTTTTAATTCATCATTCAGCGTTCAGCGTTCAGCATTCCCAAACCCGTCCGTCCGTGACGGTTTACAAAAGGGTTCCGACAAAACTGATGACGAATTTGGGGTGTCCAAAATCCACCGGCTGGTTGCTCCTTTCATTTCGATTTGTTTTTTTATCGCGGTTCTGATAAAATAAAAACAAATGAGTGAGTGAATGAATGAAAAAAAAGGAGTTTGCCATGAGACGCTTTTCATCCTACGGGCCGGTCGATCCGGATGAGTATTATTATGCTCCTCGGAATGAGCTTGTCGAAAAAGGATATACCCAATTGACCGGGGAGAATCCCACAAAAGGCGGCCATTATTTTACCGTTTGGGCACCCCGTCAATGTGGGAAAACATGGATAATGATGGAAGTGGTTAAAAAAATAAAACAGGCCGGCAAATACCATATCGCGATGATCTCCATGCAGCCGGCAAAAGCAAAAAAAAATGAAAAGAAAGTCCTGGAAATATTTCTCGGTAAAATGTCCGAGGTTCTTCCGATAAAATTCCCGAAAATTAGTTCCATAAGCGATATCCGGGCAATATTTACTAAGAGGTATTTCCAAAAACCCGTCATCCTCATCATCGATGAATTCGATTCGCTGGAAGAAGTTTTTATAAATAGTTTTGCCGATGTCTTCCGGGACATATTTATCGGCAGGTTGGGGGAACCCGACAAAACAAGCGGTGAAAAAACTCATTTACTTCATGGATTGGCTCTTATAGGAGTTCGCAGTGTCCTGGGAATCGAAAATGAGAAGGGCTCTCCGTTTAATATTCAACGCAGCCTTCACATTCCCAACCTGACATTCGAGGAAGTTCAAGGGATGTTTCAGTGGTACCGGAAAGAAAGCGGGCAATTCATCGAGCCCGAAGTTGTCGAAAAACTCTATTACGAAACCAACGGCCAGCCGGGTTTAACCTGTTGGTTCGGAGAGTTATTAACCGAAGGATTCGAATTTTACTCCAATGACCAAACCAAACCCGTAACCATGAAAGAATTTAAAATCGTATATACATCCGCCACCTATGCGTTACCCAATAATAATATTATGAATCTTATCAGCAAAGCGAAAGAAGAAGCCAATAAAAAACTCATCCTGGAAATGTTTCAAACGGATGAAAAATTGAAATTTAAATTTGATAATAAAACGATGAATGCACTTTATATGAATGGGTTGGCGGAAGCTGAATTTGAAGACCGGGAAACGTTTTACTTGAAATTTGCCTGCCCCTTTATACAGAAGAGGTTATTTAATTATTTTTCCGACGAGTACTTCAATTACCTGGGGACATTGCTCGACAATCCCTTTACGAACTTGGACGATATCATTACGCCGACCGAGCTGGATATTATCGAGTTACTGAAGTTCTACCAGCGCTACCTGGATAAAAACAGGGATTGGTTATTTAAGAATGCGCCGCGTCGAAGCGATCAACGTATATTTGAAGCGATATACCATTTTAGTTTTTATTCGTATTTCAATGAATTTTTACGCAGTAAAAAAGTTGGTGTTTTCCCGGAATTTCCCACAGGGAACGGTAAAATAGATATTCTCATTCAATACCGGGATAAGAAATACGGGATCGAGTTAAAGAGCTTTCGCGATAATGCCGCATATAAAATCGCCCTGGAAAAAGCCGCCCATTATGGCAAACAATTGGGCTTAACCGAAATATTCCTGGTGAGTTTTATCGAATCCATCGACGACGTCACTCGGTCAACTTTTGAGAAAGCCTATAATGATCCGGGAAGCGGAGTGACGGTGAAACCGTTTTTTATTCAAACCGGGCGCGTGTAAGCGGGGGACTTCGGCACCTTGCGGTGCGGCGATAAGCTTGCGCAAGCTTATAAACGGGGAAGGGGCCCCCCTTTGCGGTGAAAATCGATATTATATTAAATTAATATTAAAGGTTGTGTCAAGTATTTTGTGTAAATTCATGGGGGGCCCGCCATTATTTTAAACATCCGATTGTCATGTGACAATTCCCGATTGTCATCTGACTTTGCCCGATTGTCATGTGACTTTACCCGATTGTCATCTGACAATTCCCGATTGTCATGTGACAATTCCCGATTGTCATCTGGAAAATACCAATTTCCATGTGGAAATCTTCCATTTCCATTTGGAAATTCCCCATTTCCATCATCCATTTCGCAATTTCCATGTGGGAATCTTCTTTTTCCAAATTTACACAAATTAGTTTACACTCCCATATTAAACCTTAAGATAGTGACATTCGGGACAATCAAAGCGAATTCCCCGCAGATAGGCGTGAGTGTCACTCAGTCCATACTCCTATGCATTATAGCCATCGGCAAGTATAGGCAAGAACCCGGCCAATTCTTCCGTGCCACTGGTGGATTTGCGGGATATAAGAGAGTATTAAACCAAAATCCGTGACCCTGCCAATTTTTAATTCCCTTGAGAAACCGACATATTGGGAGCTTTTATTAAATTTATATTCCTCTATAATTGTGATCCTGTGAACAGTAAACTAATTAAAATGAAACCACAAGGAGGAATAACATTATGAACACAAAAATGAGAGGTTCGATAATTATGCGAACGCTGAGGTTTTTGATCATCTGTTTGGTAATCGGCGGCTTTGCCGGTTTAGTCTATGGTGAACATTACTGGTATGGTGTAAAAAATTTCGGGATCTATGAGGGAGGTTGGACGACAGTTGGACCCACGTATGTGGGTTTTAACGGCAAGCTCTATTACATCTTTAAAAGAGCGGATAATACGATTGGGTATATGTCTTCATCGGATGGAGGTTTTATGTATAATGGGTTTTATACTATCCCTGGAACCACCTCGCATACACCTGTAGCAGAAGCCTTCAATAATAAATTATACTGCGTCTATAAATCGGCCACCACGAATGATATTTATGTGACCAGTTCCACCGATGGGACGAACTGGAGTACTCCCGCAGTCATTACAGGGAAAACCACAAGCGCTGCGCCTGCCCTTACGGTATTCGCCAACAAGTTGTATTGCGTGGTCAAAGGAGCCGGGAACAATAACATTTCCGTATTTGCGACCACGGACGGTACAACCTGGGGCACAGTCTATCAAATCCCCAATGCAACAACGCCGGACTCTCCATCCACCACGGCTTTTAACGGTAAAATATACGTGGCATGCAAAGGAGATGGAAATAACAACATCTATATCATGAGTTCCACCACAGGGCAGACTACATGGTCTACCCCCTATGCCATCCCCAGTATCGGCACATTGATTTCACCGACGATCCATTCATACAGGGACAGGATGTACTGCGTCCATAAAAGTACCGGTTCAAACGTCTTTTATTATAACTATACCACAGACGGCACGAATTGGTCTGCAGCAACTCAACCTTACAGTTATTATGAATCATCGCATTCAGTGGGATTAGAGAGCTTCAATAACAAGTTATGGATGGCTTTTAGAGCTCCGGGTACAGACAATCATACGTGGCTTGGGAAAGGATACGAGACCGTTCTGCCGGTACCGCTCTACGCACAACAAACCACCAAATGGTGCTGGGCTGCCAGCGGAGAAATGTTAATGTCCTATCTCGGCGCTGCGGTCGATGTTTCGCAATGCACCCAGGCCAATAAACGATTCGCCAAAACCGATTGCTGCAACAACTTTGCCAATTGCGTGCAGGGAGGCCTCCCGGAATTTTACAAATATGGTTTTAATTATTCATTTGCTACCTCGCTCACATTTGACCAGCTCAAGACCGAAATCCAAAATGGCCGCCCCGTGGGTTTTGTTCATCAACAGAACTCGGATGGATACCAACACTATATGGTGGCACGGGGTTACACCGAGTCGGGCGGACAGTTCGTTTGTGTCAATGATCCATGGCCTTCGAATACCATTAAGACATCCGGCGGAGCACAACGAATTATTACGTATGCCGAATGGGCCGGCGGTTCAGGTTATACGAACACACTCGTCGAATGCGATTACAACATCATTAAGCAATAAAACTTTAACGTAACGGAGACAAAAATGAAACAGAAGATTTTTATGATAATGATACTCAGTGTAGTGTTGTTTCTCGGTATAAACGTAACCATGCTTGCACAGGATGACGCGGCCCAGGACACCGGCGCAGACAAGACACACCAGGCCTTAAAAAAACTGCCGGGCAACGTGCTAAAACTGCTGGATCTCACCGAAGAGGAAGCTGCCCAAACCACTCGCGGCGATAAACTCAAAGTGTATGAGATTAGCTTTATCAGCCTGGCAAATTTCAAAGCCGGCGACAATACTAAAAACCTGCTCATCAATAATAACGAAGTCGTATACCCCTTGTATGTCGGAGGCGAACTTAAAACCGCCCTGTCGGTTCGTAAAGCAAAGAGCACCTGGGAAACCGCTTCGATGGGAAGCGCGGAAATTCACTTCCTGGAAAAGGTAAGATCAGCACATTCCAAAGCCAACAATATCAATCCGAAATCCTATTATATCGTTCGTATAGGCAGCCTTTACATGAGTTTCCTCGGTTACGACAAAGGCAATGACCTGTATCTCATACCCACCCACGAAACGGACCTTAAACTGGAAATCGGTAAAGAGATAGCCGCTTCCGAACTCTTCCCGAAACTCAAAACTTTACTTACTCCAGCCCAGCTCGATACAATCGGCTCAGGCGACAAAAAACAGTAAAGCATCTTAGAATTAAGGAATAAGGAAGGGGTGTTATCGCCCCTTCCCTTTCCTTATCCTCCCGTTTGCCCGGGCGAACACATCGGCTCGCCCCTACGGAAATTGAAAAATTGACAATCGATAATTAAGAAAACATCCGGGAAATGCATTGGAATTAACAATTAACAATTATCAATTATCAATTATCAATTATCAATTAACAATTATCAATTAACAATTTGAAGGTGTAGGGAACAGGCATGCCTGTCCCAGGAATGTGACCATCCCCATAAATCGCACTCAATTATTATACTAAAGGAATAAAAATGAATAGGAGAAATACCCTTTTTGAAAAAAGAACACATACAGGAATTTTACTGGCGGTAATTTTCCTGGCAGCAGCATCCTTCATGGTGTATGCCAAAGACTTAAAAATCGTTTATAATTTTCAAAACGGACGGTTAACGTCCGATGACGGTGAAGAGGGAAAAACGTTCGCCGTTAAAAGAGGCGCGAGTATTATATTTCAAATTGTCAATATCAACCGGTTTGCATATAAAGTCCTCATTAACGGCGAGTTAATGACCGGTAACGATAAATATGCCGCCCCCGCCAGACCGGTAAAATTTTTAAGCTCTACGGAAAAAACGGAAACACCGGGAACCCCAACAGGAGAAACCCCGGCAGCCGAAGATACTCAACCCTCATCGGACCCGGTCGAACAACTCAATCATGAATTGGAGCAGGTAGGGATAATTAAAGAATTCCAGGCTGCTCTATCCGATATCCAGGACAAGGAATCCACCTTCCTGGAATTCGATACAAAAAAAACCAGGCTGTGCAACTCATTTATGAAATACGATCCGCCCAAAAGCCAGGTAGACCCCTTCGTCGTAGTCGAAAAATGCACGAAAATGGTTAAACAAGCCTCGGTTACACTGGAAAACATCCGGAGAAATTTCGTGGAGAATAACAGTGGAACAGTCAGCGCCGAGGCATTCCTGGACAAATATTCACAGTTAAGAAACCTGCTGGATGAGTTTTCTAAATACGACTATATCTCAGGTATAGAAACCATCTTGAATAATGTCAAGCCTGAGAACTTCACCGTTACACTGACATTACCCTCCGTGGATGCAGATATCGTCGAGTTCACGGTGAAAATCGAGCCGACGGATCCGAGGAATGTGGCCAGTATTAATCAATTGAACGGCCCCATCGTTGTACAGGTGAAAGGGGGATGGGTCATCGATTACAGCACGGGAGTATTTTTTAAAGTGAATAGCAATGACCTGGAGTATTGGTTTGAAGAAGGCGTCGTCGACAAGACCAAAGTTATTTTGAGGGCCAGGAAGAAAACCACGGTATTGTCCGAAGTGGGTCAATTGATGCATATCTACCTCCAACGAACCGCCAATGTGAAATGGTGCCCCATCACGTTCGGCCTGGGAACCGGCGCTGCCGATAAACTCAGCTATTACCTGGGTACAGGTCTTATATTAGGGGCTAAAAACCGTTTCGTGGTTAACGTTGGGATTACTGCCGTTAAAGTAGACAAGCTGTTACCGAAATTCTCTAAAATCGCGGCTGATGGAAATGAAATCGATCGACCCAACAATGACGTCCCCATCGTGGAATCCATATATAAAATCGGATATTTCGTGAGTTTAACCTACAACCTGCTGGGAGGAAACAAGTAGAAGTATTCTTTTTCTTTTGATCCAATACCCCGGCGACAGCGTACTGTTAGCCTACAGGATAGTTTAAACCCGCAGTCCTTAGAAAAAAAGCTGCCAAAAGCTCATTTTTTCTTTAATTGCCTGTATCTACCGGGGTTCAATGCATATGCCCTTTTAAACTTCGCCCTGAATTGGCTCAATTTCTCGATACCCACCATGTCTGAAATCTTGCGAACTGTAAGATCAGGCCTTGTTCTCAGCAGTTTTTCAGCCCGTTTCATTTTCTCTAAATCAAGATATTGCAAAACCGTCATTTGAGTCTCCGCTTTAAACTTTTCCGATAAATAGTTTTTATTGATCCCAAAATTATTAGCTATCCCATAGCGTGTTAAGCCTGATAATTCCCTCAAGTCCCGGGTAATAACATATTCTGCTACTGATTCTCCTATCTTGTTGTATTTCATATCCCTAATCCTCATTCACAGGTCTCATACGTTGGTAAATCATATAATCAAAATATAGGATTAACCTTCATACAGATAGAATATACCGTGTTTTAAAAGTCAAAAAAAGGCCCCAAAAAGACAGTTATTTTGTATAATATAGCTGTAAAAGCAGTTTAATTTCCTGCTTCGTTAGCGGGGGGACGATAAAGAAGTGAGCCAGGAGAGAGGCGGGGAAGGATAGAAGCGCGGCATAAAGCCATCATCCCGCGCCAACAGCGACTTACCCTCTCTTTCTTTCGTTTATCCTGAAAGTGTCGAATTGGTACTCTTTATATTAAAGATATTAGTTAGTCCATATTATTACTTTTGTCTGCCGGGAAATTAGATTTCTCACGGAGCTCACGGGGGGGCACAGAACTACCCTATTTTTGTCTTGTCCGAGCGGGGAAGGCGAGAAGAAGACCGGATCGATCCGTTCGGCGGCTTGACTTCCCCTATAAACGGATATATTATTATATTGGAAATGCAAATGAAAGCAGGATATTATCAATTCGATGTCAAGTATGGCGATAAAGACTTTAACCGGGGAAAAGTGTCCGAGACGTTGAAAGGTTTGGATTTCGACCTGGTGGTTCTCCCGGAATTGTTTACCACCGGCTATTTATTCGATTCCAAAGAAAAAGCAGCCGAAATGGCTGAAGCGATACCGGGAGGAGAAACTACCCGGGTTTTAGCAAACCTGGCGCATGAAAAGCAAGGTTTTATTATCGGCACTATCCCGGAAATCGATGAAGGGAAACTATACAACACGGCTGTTATCGCGGGACCCGACGGTTTCGTGGGTAAACAGCGGAAAATACATCTCCCGGCTGTCGAGCGGAAAATATTTGAGAAAGGGACCTTTTTAAGAACCTTTGATTTAAATGGCGTACCGGTGGGAGTAATGACCTGTTATGACGGTTGGTTTCCTGAAGCCGCGAGGTATCTTACTCTTCAGGGTGCTAAGATATTGTGTTTGCCTGCCAATTTCGGGGGCACCATGACGTTGAGCATAATGAGGGCCAGGGCGATCGAAAATATGGTGTATACGATTACCGCCAACCGCATCGGGGTTGAAAACTCGCCGGGTATAACGGCACATTTTCGGGGTGAGAGCCAGGTTATCGATTACAATGGCGAAATATTGATTAAAGCGGATGAAGGGGAAAGCGTGTCGATTGTCGATATTAATCCCGCCGATTCGAGAAAAGAGGGTTTGGTTGGAACTTTCGACGCCCTCATGGAAGAATTGGAGTTCTATCGCCCCCACCACGTGGGGAATAACCAAAAAAAGAATCCCGGGATCACAAAACCGGGACTTAACATCGAAACAACAGGTAATAAAATATGAACCATGTACTATTGACCAGTATCTATATACCACTCGGCAATGAGGCTGACGAAGGAAAATCCGTAGGAACGGAACTGCTGCATAAAAGCCTCACCCGCGCCCAGGGGATTTTCAGCATCCGACAAGTCATCCGGTGCTGGAGCAATGATTATATTGCCGCGAACCTGGATACCCCGGTTACTGTTTTTCATTACCCAACGGTGAGGAAATTCAAGAAAGAATTGAAACGAAACCACTACACACACATCGGTATCAGTTTCGTGGTCCCGACATTCCTGCGAATGGTTGAGATGGTGCGGATTATTCGTGAAATATCACCGGGAACTGCCATTATTCTTGGTGGATATGGAACAGTGTTGGGCGACGATGTGTTAAAACCCCACTGCGATTATATATGCCGGGGAGATGGGGTGCCGTTTATGCGCGAACTACTGGGAGAAAAAACGGATGCCCCGGCCCGCCATCCCTATGCACCGGTAAAAGGTCCACGCGTTCTATCCTTTACATACCCGGGTAAAATGCTGCATATAACCGCCGGCCTGGGCTGCCCCAACGGCTGCGATTTTTGCAGCACTTCGCATTTCTACTCTCGACGCTATTACCCCCTGGTCGAAAACGGCAAAGAACTCTACTCCGAAATCTTAAACCAATACCGAAAAGCAAAAGAACGGGGAGACAAAGTATCCCACCTGGCTATCATCGACGAAGACCTCTTCCACAGCGAAACACGCGCCCGCGAGTTCCTGGAAGAAGCACGAAAACACCAGGCATGCATCGGTTTGTCGGGTTTCGCCAGCATCAGGGGACTATCGAAATTTACAGGCCGGGAAATCGCTGAAATGGGTTTCGAACTCCTTTGGGTCGGCATAGAAGGCAAAAATGCCGCTTTCAACAAACTAAACGGACGTTCGGCTCACGATTTATTCGAAGACTTCAAAGACCACGGCATCTCCACCATCGCTTCCTCCATCATCGGCTTACCCTACCAAACCAGGGATTCCATCCGGGAAGATTTTGAACGCCATATCCAACTTAAACCCACCTATTCACAGTTTTTCATCTACTGCCCGGTCTTCGGAACCCCACTCTTTGAAAAATCCCAAAAAGAAAACCGGCTTATACCGGGAATCGAAAACCCCAAAAACTGGAAAAGAATGGAAGGCTTCAGCCAATTTATCAAACATGACCATTTTGAAGACGGGGAACTGGAAAAAATCCAGGAAGACATGTACCGCGAAGAATACGAACGCCTGGGCGCATCGGTTTTCAGGGTAGGGGAGATCCTATTGCGAGGCTCGATTAATATGGAAAAAAGCGACTCGCCTCTTCTGCGGATGAAAGCAGGACGATTGAAAAAATATGCCGGGATGATCCGTCCGCTGTTACCTATCGGGAGATGGCTGGCCCCTTCGAAAGACGCAAAACATATAATAGACGAACTGGGCCATCGCTATCGCCAGGTGTGCGGGAGATGGGATTTCCCGGATATAGTGAAAGCAATGTTTACCCCATCGCTGGCACTAACAACTTATATTCGCTTTCGCAGCGGTTACGACGACCGCTTAGGCAGCCTGCGCATCGATAAAGACCAACTTTGATAAAAGTTACTTCGATTATTGGATTTTACCTTACAAACTTTCCGGTATCCGATTTTGGCTTACTTGATCGCCTGGAATTCCCCTACTATTAATGGTTGTAATTATTACGGGACCTCCTTTCTTTCCTTTGACGCAAAACAACGGTTGTGATAATATAATAAACGAATTTATTTTTTTATTTTAAATTTTATTTGAAAATAAGGAGCGAATAATATGCTGCTAACAGTCGACGTGGGCAATACCACGACAGGAATCGCCATTTTCGACGGAGACCGGATCGTTTCACAAAACAAACTACTCACCCCGGACGAAATTTCCCCGATTTTTTTAAAGAGCATGATCAAAAAAGATTATCGAAAAGAGATCACCGATATCATCGTGTCTTCCGTAGTTCCTTTTGTCGATCAATCTCTCAAAGATAGCATGGAAAGCTATTTTAAACGGTCTCCTATTATCATCGACCACACCCTGGATACAGGCCTTAATTTGAAAATCGATACCCCCTCGGAACTGGGGGCAGACCGCATCGCGGATTCGGTAGGCGGACTCTACTTTTATGACCCTCCCCTCATTATCATCGACTCGGGAACCGCCACCACCTTCGAAATAATCAGCAAAGACAGCGAATACATCGGCGGATGCATCCTACCCGGCATCGAACTCTCCATCAACAGCCTGGCCCAAAATACAGCCAAACTACAACGCATACATTTTACCCCCCCTCGCTCCATCCTGGGCACCAACACCGAAACCCATATCAACGCCGGCATCTACTACTGCTACATCGGCGGCCTCTCCTACATGATCGACGAATATAAAAAAATCGTGGGAAACCACGCTAAAGTCATTGCCACCGGCGGATTAGCCAGGTACTTCCAGGATAAAATCAAAGGCATCGACCTCTACGAACCTAACCTGATCTATTACGGCATAATGACAATTTTCAACCGCATCTCATCGAAAATTAAACCCTGACCGATTCAACACCCTTATGAACCCGGACAATACAAACCACACCGACGATTACCGACAAAAAGACTTCATCATCAAAATCGTTCACTTCCTGCAAAGTAAACACGCAACCTACTTCTTTATCACTTCAACCGACTTTCACACCCTCTGCGAATGGTGGGATAAACGCATCCCCATCCACATCATATACCTCTCCATCGATAAAGTCGTGGAACGATGGACCGAAAAACAAAAATCCATCACCGCTTTCTCCAATTTCAACTACGAAGTCAAAAAAAACTTCAAGATGTTCCTCCAACTCCACATAGGAGCCGAAGACAGCGGAGAAAAAAACGATCCCTCCAACCCACCCGATCCTTCCCGGGAAATCGACGATTTCCTGGCTAACCTCCCGGCAGAACTCGATGAATTGAAAAATGCTTTCGAAACCGCCTGCAAAAACCTAAAAAACAACCAACCCGCCGGAACTGGAGAAATAGTCCACACATTACTGGCTCTTTTCCAAAACGACAGCGAACTGAATTTTAAAACCGATTTTTTTCTTAAAAACCTTTCACCCACCCTGAGAAAACCGGAAATCGAAGAACGATACCGGATCAACTATTTGATCCATAAGTTCCATATACCGGAACAATTGACGGCTTCCCCGTGAAAAAAATAATGAATAACGAAAATAAAAGATAAAAGTAATTATAACCGATGACGAAAAAAATTGAGAAAGAAAGACTGGATAAAGAATTAGTGAAACGAGGTCTCGCCCCATCGCGGGAAAAAGCCGGGGCTTTGATCATGGCAGGCAATGTCCTGGTGGATAAGCAAGTAGTTTATAAATCCGATAAACAGGTTACCGCAGACAACGCCATCGAACTAAAAGAACTCTACCCCTACGCTTCCAGGGGAGGCCTTAAAATCGAAAGAGCTTTCCAAGATTTTTCCATAAACTTAACCGGGTGCAGCGTACTGGATATCGGGATATCCACCGGGGGCTTCACGGACTATATGCTTAAACACGGCGCACTCCTGGCCGCAGGAGTGGATGTCAATATCCAACAAGTGGATTACCACTTACAAAAAAACCCACGTGTGAAACTGATCAAAGCCAACGCCCGGGACCTCACCGCCGACCTGGTGGGTTTCAAACCGGATATCATCACCATCGACGTCTCCTTCATCTCCATCACCAAAATCCTCCCATGCCTGGCCTCTTTCAAAAATGCCAAAATCGTGGCTCTAATCAAACCCCAATTCGAAGCGGAAACCGGGAAAGTGGGCAAAGGCGGCGTGATACGAAAACCAGGAAAACGCCTGGAAGTCCTGCTCAACCTGGCCCACCGCATCACGAACCTGGATTTCGGTATCACCGGGTTTACCACCGCAGGCGTGAAAGGCAGAAAAGGAAACCAGGAATATTTTTTTTTACTAGAGTATGGAAAAGAAACCACAATTAGTGATAAAATAATAATCGATGCAATCGAGACTGAATTATAAAAAAGCAGGTATTGTCGTTAAACCCCATGATGACGTGGTGGCTTACCTCGACAAAACTTTGGAAATCCTGGATAATTTCCAGGTGGAAGTCGTGCTGGAAGAGATCGCCGCCAAATTAATTAACCGCCAAAGCTATATCCACCGCGAAGAAATCGCTAACCATTCGGATATCGTTATCCTAATCGGCGGAGACGGAACGTTTTTATCCATAGCCAAACAAGCCGCAGAAAATAAAATCCCTATCGCCGGCTTTAACCTCGGAACCCTGGGTTTCTTGACGGAATTGTCGAAAGAACACCTGGAAAAAGATTTAAACCAAATATTCTTCGGCGAACCCAAAATCTCCGAACGAAAACTGCTGGAAATCGAATACCACGGTGAAAAATATGTGACCCTGAACGATGCGGTCGCAGGAAAAGGAAACATCGCACGAATCATTAAATTATACCTTGAAATCAATAATATCTATGTTGCGGAAGTGAGGGCCGACGGCTTGATCATTTCCACTCCCACCGGTTCCACAGCTTACTCGCTCTCCTCCGGCGGCCCCATCGTTTCCCCCAAAGTAAACGGCATTGTCATCACACCCATTTGCCCCCATTCACTCACGTTTCGCCCACTGATTATCCCGGATAATTCCTTCATCAAAGTGACTTTGACCCATGGGAACGAAGGCTTCATAACCATCGACGGGCAAATGGTCTTACCCATGATCAAAGGCGACTACTTCGAAGCCCGGATTTCCGATAATACACTTCAAATGGTGGAATCCAGCGAAATGAATTATTACAAATTATTGAACGAAAAACTAAAATGGGGCGTGTAAACCACCCACCTTTTTGTAAAAAGGTGGGACCAAAAACTTTTGCCAGGATGACTATGGTTTTATCCTTTTTTTTTAATTCATCACTCATTATTCATCACGCACCACTCTTAATCCATCACCCGGTAATCCCAAACCCGCCCACCCGTAATGGCGTACAAAAAGTCCCGATAATTTTAAATACTTAGAAATAATAAGGAGGCAGTATGAACGAAAAACATAATTATAGGACCATCGGCACGGTATTGATTATGATTTTTATGATCGGTAGTTATTTTGCTTTTCCCGCGGATGAACCCAAAACCGCAGGTCAAAAAATTTCTCAATGGCTGGTGCTCGGCCCCGCACCGGTTTCAACCCATGAAAAAAACCTTTTAAAAAACGACCAGGCCTTGCTCAACTTCGACTATATCCAGGCAGCAGACCTGGTACCGGTCGAGGGAACCAAAGTCCCCTGGGGACCCTCCCTGGCATTAACATGGAAAACACTCCAGGAAATCAATCTCAAAAGCGACGATACGGCCATCCTCTACCTGGCCACTTTCCTGGAACCCTCCCGCTGGCTTCAAACCCAATTGACCCTGGACAACGCCAACGTAAAAGTCTCCGCCTACCTGGACGGGAAAACTCTCCCAACTCAACCGGGAAAAGACAAAACAACAGCTAACATGGATTTAACCGACGAAAAACACCTGCTGATCTTGAAAATCCTGCTGGTCAAAGGCGACCCGCTGGTTTTAAACGCTGCACTGGAAAACAAAGAACCTTTCGCAGCAGAAAAGATCGAACTCTCCCTCAAACCCCTTCGCAAGCTCCAACCGAAAGATATCATCAATGTCGCCAACGTCAACAACTTCGAAATGTCCCCCGATGGAAAATTCGTGGCCCTGAATTTGAGCAAAACCAAAGAAACCGGCGACAGCCTCAATTGGTTCGAAATACTGGACATCGCCGGCGGCAATTTGATTTTTTCCTCCATCAGCGTCGGCAATATTTCAGGGTTTCAATGGGTAGAAAACTCCGATAAATTTTCCTACCGAGTCATGGATAAAGAAAAAACATCGCTCTACCTTTATCATCTAAAAACCCACACCCGGACCCCACTCCTTGAGAACATCGATAAGCTCTCCAATTACCGGTGGGCCCCCAATTACTCCTTCCTGGTCTATTCGACCTACAAACAACAGGAACCCAACCCCAATTACAAGTATATTAAAGAAATCGATGATAGAGGCCAATACTCAGGTTTTACAGCGTCGTATTATATTTATTATCCGTCCCCTTCGGGCGGTACATCTCATAAAATCAGCGATTTCGATAATGACTTATCTATGGGATCCATCAGCCCCGATAGTAAAAAACTGGTGGCAGAAAAAAAAGAGATCGATAAAAATAGACCATATACAAAGTCAGCTTATTACCTGTTCGACATCGAAACCATGACCTTATCGGAGAAACCGGTCCTGGAAAGCCAGTGGATCAATGATATTATTTGGTCCCCGGATTCCAAGAAGTGGCTGCTGTTGGGCGGCGCGTCGGCCTTCGACGGTTTAGGTAAAAACCTTGAAAAAGATGTAATACCCAATGATTATGACATCCAGGCATACATCTTCGACCTGGACAGCAAAAAAGCGGAGCCCATCACCAAACAATTCGATCCATCGATCGATTCGGCCTATTGGAGCCCTTTACAAAACATAATTTATTTCCGGGTGACGGATCAATCCGATGATGCGGTTTATTCTTATTCCCCGTTAAAAAAAGTATACAAACGGCTGGATACCAAAATCAACGTAGTATCTCAAATCGAATTTGCAGAGAAAAAAAATATCGCGGTCTACCGGGGGTCCAGTGCCAATGTCCCCGAAAAACTGTATAAGCTGGACCTCGATTCCGGGAAAGCGATGCTGTTGAAAGACTATAACGCAGAGCAGTTTAAATATGTCAAAATCGGCGAAGTAAAAGACTGGAATTTTAAAACATCGACAGGTAAAACCATCACCGGGCATATTCATTACCCGCCGGATTTCGACCCCACCAAAAAGTACCCCTGTATCGTTAATTATTATGGTGGAACGTCGCCGGTTTCAAAAGATTTCGGCGGCAGGTATCCGAAAGATTGGTATTGTGCGCATGGATATGTTGTATACATTCTTCAACCCAGCGGAGCCTACGGATTCGGGCAAAATTTTTCAGCCGTCCATGTGAACGATTGGGGAAAGGTGACTTCCGAAGAAGTGATCGAAGGTGTCAAACAATTGATCAAAGAACATCCTTATATCGACCCCCGGCGAATCGGTGCAATCGGGGCTTCGTACGGCGGGTTCCTGACCATGTACATCGCTGCCCAAACCGACATTTTCGCGGCATTTATTTCTCATGCCGGTATCAGCGCTTTATCCAGTTACTGGGGTGTCGGCGATTGGGGGTATTCGTACAGCGGTGTGGCGACTGCCGATAGTTTCCCCTGGAACCGGAAAGATATCTATGTGGGACAAAGCCCGCTCTTCATGGCGGACCGGGTCACCAAACCTATTTTGCTCTTGCACGGCCAGATCGACAATAACGTACCGCCGGGTGAAAGTTACCAGATGTTTGCCGCGTTGAAGCTGTTGGGAAAAGAGGTGGAGTTGGTTACGTTCCCGGATCAATCGCATTGGATATTGGAATATAAGAAGCGTTTGCAGTGGATGTGGACAATTATTGCCTGGTATGACAAGCACTTGAAGAACCAGCCGGAATACTGGAATAATCTTTATCCCAACAACCCGGCAATGGATAAAGAAAAAGAGAAAAATACAGGGAAAAAAGAAGAAGAGAAGAAATAATAGGATTGAAAATGATTGCGGCCCAATATTTGGGGCCGCAATCATTGGTTTTTATAGAAATCCAGGGTTTCTTTAGCCAGGAGGGTGGACGTTTCTTTGTCGATAGGGATCATGGCTTCGAGGATTTTGCCGGCTTTTTTCCCGGATATTTTGCGCATAATGAGGGTAGCCAGGCTTTTATCTTTTTCATAGAGGTTTTTCATGAGGATGGCTGCTTGTTCCGGGTCGATGTTTTCGTAGGTTTCGATAGTTTGTCGGTCGACGAGTCGGTCTTCGATTTTTTTATTGAAGGCATCTTCTCTTGTTTTCAGGTTTTTTTCTTTTAGGAGGAAGTCGTTGTATTTTTGGTCCAGTTCTTGTTCGAAGAGTTTGAGGGAGCGTTCGTAATCTTCGAGGCGTTTTTTTTCTTTTTCCAGGATTTCTTGTTCTTTATTCAGTTCGGATAGGATGCCCTGGGACATGTCTTTTTCGGTTTGCTGCGCTTTAGCGCCGCTGTTGCCGGTCAGGCCCAGGTAAATGGAGACAGCGGCGGTGAGCAGGACCGGGACAATGAGCCATAGGGCGAAGTGGATTTTTTTCTTTAAAGGTGTTCCATTGGTTGAATTTGGAGTAGAGTTCCCGGGGGTTCGGATAGAGCGGTTTCGGCTTCCGATGATTCCCTGATCTTCTTCGCCAGGAATATCTCGTCCTGGAACTTTTGGTCTTCTTTGTCCATTTCGATTAGGTATTCTTTCCATTTTTTCTCCTTAAGTCGTTCGATGACTTTAAGGTCCATACGTTTTCGATTCCATTCCTGGAATTTTTTCCTGGCGATCGATTCTTTTTCTTTGATGGTTTTTTTTTGTTGTTCGATGAGGTGGGATAGTTGGAGGGTGCATTTGGCCAGGAAAGCCAGGTTTTCGGAATAAACGACGGAACCGGCTTGGATATTGTAGGCCTGCAGGAGATTGCTGAGGTCATGCTGCAGGTTTTTTAGTTTTTCTTTTTCGATGTTAAGGATGCGTAATGCGTCCTGGTAGGCGTTTTTTGCGAGGGTTTCGATGGTGATGCGGTATTTAAGAACGCCTTCTAACTTGAAAATAAATCGTTTCATATAATGTTCCCCCCGGGTAATTAGAGGCCGACAGCGGCTTTGAGTCGATCGAGGGTATCCTGGAAGGTGAATTTTTCTTCGACGGCTTGAGTGAGGAAGGAGTTGATTTGGTCGATTCGTTGGAGTGCCTCGTCGATTTTGGGGTTGGAGCCTTTGGCATAAGCGCCGATATTGATGAGGTCTTCAGCGTCGGTGTAGACGGCCATCAATTCGCGCATTTTCCCGGCGGCTTTTTTTTGTTCGCTGGTGGAGATTTCGCTCATCAGGCGGGAGATACTGCCTAAGACGTCGATGGCGGGGTAGTGGTTCCTGTGGGCGATTTGTCTTGATAGGACGATGTGACCGTCCAGGAGTGATCGGGCGTGGTCGGAGATGGGTTCGGTGACGTCGTCGCCTTCGACAAGGACGGTATAAATGGCGGTTATGCTTCCTTCGGAGGTAAAATTCCCGGCGCGTTCAACGAGTTTGGGCATCATGGTAAAGACGGAGGGGGTATAGCCTTTGGTTGAAGGGGGTTCGCCGGCAGAGAGGCCTACTTCTCGTTGAGCCATGGAGAGGCGGGTGATGGAGTCGAGCATGAGCATCACGTTTTTGCCTTTTTTGCAGAAATATTCGGCAATAGCAGTGGCGCTGAAAGCCGAGATAATTTTAAGGAGAGGGGGTTCGTCGGAAGTAGCGGCAACGACGACAGAGCGTTTGAGTCCTTCTTCGCCGAGGCTGTTGATGATAAAATCTTTTAATTCTCTTCCGCGTTCGCCGATCAGTGCGATCACGTTGATATCGGCGCTGGTATTGCGTGCGATCATGCCCAGGAGGGTACTTTTGCCCACGCCGGAGCCGGAGAAAATACCGATTCGTTGTCCTTTACCCATAGTATTTAAGCCGTCGATGGCGCGGATACCGGTGGTGATGATTTCGGAGATGGGTTCGCGTTTCATGGCGTTGACGGGGTTTCGATAGACCGGGATATAGGTTTTTCCTTTGAGGGGTCCTTTGTCGTCGAGAGGTTCGCCGAGGCCGTTGATGACGCGTCCCAGGTAATGGTCGTCGACGTGTAAACCGGGGTATTGGCCGGTGGAATAGATCAGGTGGCCGTTGCTGATGCCGCGGATTTCGCCGAAAGGCATGGAGATGACTTTATTTCGATTGAAACCGATAACCTGGAGGGGGATTTTGATTTTTGAGTCTTCCAGGCGCAGTACTTCTCCCACAGAGGCTGGCGGCCCCTCGGATTCGATGGTTAAACCCACGATTTTATTGATTCTACCGTAGACACGGACGGGTTCAACCTCTTTTAATTTTTCGAACTTTCGTTTGAGATCAAGTTCCATCGGAGAGTTCTCTCATGATAATATCCAATTGTTTGCTTGGTTCGGAGGAAATTTCTCCTTGTTCCGAAATAATATGGCAGCCTCCGCGTTCGACGTGTTCGTCTTTAGTAAACTTAATAGTACCTGTTATTTTCAATGTTTCGGAGAGTTCGTTTTTGCGTTTGACGATATTATCATAATCGATGGGATTTATTTTAATTTCATAAGTGCTGGCGTCTTTAATTTTTTCGAAGCTTTTTTTCAGGAGGTTGAGGACGATATCGGGGGAAGTTTTGATTTCGCTTTCGATGATTTTTTTAGTAATGGAGAAGACCAATTCCAGTAATTGGTTTTCGGATTTTTTATAGATGGTTTGTTTGAGTTTGGATAATTCGTCGAGGGTTTTGACGTAGTTTTGTTGGGTTTGGTTGAGTTGTTCTTCGAGTTTGGCCTGGAATTCTTTTTCCAGTTGAAGGCGGAGTTCTTTTTCTTTTCGGTTTTTGAGAAGGTTGGCTTCGACTTCTGCGGCTTTTAATTTATCCTGTGCTTCGATCAGGATGCGGTTGGCTTCGTTTTTAGCGGCGGTGACCGGGTCTTCTTTGTTGTCTTCCAGGATGCGTTTACGTTGGTTTTCGCGGCGTTTTTCTTCGAGGAGGACGTGGACGTCGTCCTGGTTGGGGCAGTTGAAGGGTTTGAATTCGAGTTTAGCCGCTTCTTTAGGGGATAAGATTTTAGACAACATATTCTTCGCCCCCTGCGCCGCCGATAACGATAACGCCTTCTTCTTCGAGGTTTCTTACTACTTCGACGATTTCGTGTTGGGCTTTTTCGACTTCTTTAACGCGGATAGGGCCGAGGTATTCCATTTCTTCTTTCAGCATTTCGGCAGCGCGTTGGGACATATTGCGGAAGAATTTGGTTCTTAGTTCGTCGTTGCTGCCTTTGAGGGCCATAGCGAGGGATTTTTTGTCTACGCGTTTTAGGATTTCCATGATTCCCTGGTCGTCGATGAGGAGGATGTCTTCGAAGACAAACATCAGGTCCCTGATGGAAGCGGCTAGTTCGGGGTCCCTGGATTCGATTTGTTCGAGGACGTTTCGGGAAGCGCGGCGGTCCATGCGGTTGAAGAGTTCTGAAACGGCTTTGACGCCGCCGTATTCTTCGAGGCTGTAGGAGCCGAGGGCTTCGAGTTTTTGGTCCAATACGCCGGCGATTTTTTTGACGATTTCCGGGGAGATTTCTTCCAGGTTGGCCATGCGGATAATAATTTCGGTGCGCATATCTTCCGGCAGGGCCGAGATCAATTCGGCAGCCTGGGAAGCGCTTAGGTGGGCCAATATTAATGCAATGGTTTGGGGGTGTTCGTTTTGGATGAATTTGGAGAGCTGTTGGGGGTTGATTTTTTCCAGGGAGGAGAAGCCAGCGGATTTTTCCAGGAGTTTGATTAAGCGGTCGATAATTTTGCGGGCTTCTTCCGGGCCCAGGGATTTGATCAGGACTTTTTTGGCATATTCGATACCGCCGATGGTCATGTATTCTTTGGCCAGTGTCAGGTTGTAGAACTCTTCCACCACGCGGTCTGTGATATCGGCGGGGACCGCCCCTATTATGGAAATTTCTCTTGAAATATCTTGAACTTCGTCGTCATCGAGGCGTTTAAAAATTTCTGCGGTCACGTCTTCCCCGAGAACGAGAAAGAGTATGGCGGCTTTTTGTCGGCCTGTAAGGTTGTCTTTATCCAGTGAGAATGCCATATCGGTTTAATCCTCGATCAGGAAGCTCCTGACCAGCGAAGCGGCTTCATCGAGATTGTCTTCGGCGAATTTTTTAACTTTCTGGCGGATGAAGCCCATTTTTCGTGTGGATTTCGGGACTTTGTATTTTTCCATTAATTCTCGTTCGATGTCGGCTTCATCCCTGGCTTCTTGGAGTGCAGCCACTTTTTCGCTGTCGACCCGTGGGATTTCGATTTCTTCGGGTTTAGGCATGCGAGCTTGTTTGACGATATCGGTGATTTTCCGGAGTACCGGTCTGACGATGAATGCAAGGACGAAGAAAGTACCCAGGATGATGGACCCGTATTTAATAATTTCGTTGATGAGGTCATCTCTTTTTTCTTTGGCTTGGTAGTATTCGGTGAGGGTTTCGGAGGAATTATCGAAGGGGAGGTTGACGACTTCGATGACGTCGCCGCGAGCGATGTTGTACCCGACGGCGGCCTGGACGATTTTGCGAATGGAATCGAGTTCTTCGGCGGTGCGCCGCCTGGGTTCTCGGAATAATTGATCGTCCTGGACGCGAACGTTGACAGCGTCGTCGATCAATACGGCCACTGAGAGGTTTTGAATATCGCCCACGGGTTTAGTGAGGTGGGTGACTTTTTTAGAGACTTCGTAATTGACCATGGATTTTTCGGATTTTGATTTAGAGGGAGAAACGATGTTGGTATCTACGGTTTGGCCGCCGGTGGCCTGGGCGACGTTGGAACTGACACCCGGTACGCCGCCGGCGCGCATAGCGCCGGATGTAGACGATGTTTCCGTTTTTTCCGAGATTTTTGCGATACGGTCCGGGTCTACCGATTCTTCGGTGCTTTCTACTTTTTCGAAATTGAGTTTCAGTTTGACGTTGGTCCTGACTTTGCCGGAGCCGACATGGGGTTCCAGGACATCGATGATTTCCCTGGAGAGGTTCTCTTCCATTTTTTTCTGGTAGGCCAATTGGGTGGATGTCATTTCGGCGAAAATATCGTCTCCGCCTGATCGTGGCCTGGAGAGGAGTTTACCCTGGATATCCACGACGGCGATATTTTCCGGTTTCAGGCCTTCTACGGCTTGTGCGGTGAGGTGGAGTATGGCGGGAACAAGGCTCTCGGAGATTTGTGCGCCTGGGCGCAGGCTTAATACGATCGATGCTTTTGATTCTTCCTGTTCTTCGATAAAAACCGATTTCTTCGGTAGGGAAATATGAACTTTTGCCGACCGGACTTCTTTCAAGCCGGATAGGGTTCGTTCGAGTTCTCCTTCGATGGCCCTGATGTAATTGATGTTTTGAACGAAATCGGTGGTAGAGAGGGAGGATTTATCGAATATTTCGAAACCCACGCCTCCGCCTTCCGGCAGGCCGGTGGCAGCCAATTCGATTCGCAGTTCTGAGACCAGGTTATCGGGGACTTTTATGACGCTTCCGCCCGCATCCAATTTATATGGAACTTTTTTCGATTTTAATTGTTCCAGGATCAAGCCCGAATCTTTATCGGACAAATTGGAGTAAAGAACACCGTAATTCAATGAGCCGGCCAGGTTCACGACCAGGAGAATGCCGAGAATAGTTAAAGCGACCGCCGCCCCCAAAAATATTTTTTGGGAGAGGGAGAGCCGGTTTAAATAATTTTTTGCCAGGGTTAATGCGTCAGCCATTATCGGTTTACTCTATCGCTCTCTTATTTTTTTTTATCATTGTAAGCATTTTACTTTTCCACCCTTACGGGCAGTGTTAAATACTGTACAAACCTTTTTCCGAACACAAAACATTACACGCTTGTCCGCATGATTTGTTGGTAAGCATCCAGCAATTTTCCCCTGACTTGCATCATGAGTTTAAAGGAGATATCTGCTTTTTCAAGAGAGAGGAGGGTGCTGTGGAGGCTGGTTTCTTTGCCGGTCATATAGTCCTGGATGGATTGATCGGCGTTGAGTTGGTCCTGGTTTACCTGTTCGACGGCATTTTTCAAGATGGAGGAGAAACTTTCGCCGGGTTTTTCCGGACCGTGGTTATTTAGCCTGGATTTTATCGAGATATCTTCTAATTGTCTTCGGATATCATCGATTCTAATGTCGGACATCTATTACCTCCTTCCTATTTCAAAGGTTCTGCCGATCATGCTTTTTATCGTCATGATCACGGAGATATTGGCTTCATATGAACGGGATGCTTCCTGGATGTCGACCATTTCGGAGACGACATCGACATTGGGGTAAAGGACATACCCATCGGGGCCGGCATCGGGGTGGTTGGGATCGAATTTTTTGAAAAATGGAGAGGGGTCTTCCGTGACCTGGGTCACTTCGACACCGATGGAGGTTTCCTTGGTGGCGTCTGCCAACATATCGTCGAAGTTCTGGTTAGTGGGTTTAGCTTCGAACACGGTTTGCTTTTTCCTGTATGGTCCGCCTTCCGGGGTTTTGGTCGAGTTAATGTTGGCTATATTGGAGCTGTGAACTTCCATTCGCAGCATCTGGGCATGCATTCCTGAGCCGCTGATTTTAAATATCGATTCAAGGCTCATGATTCGGTTCTCCTATTTTTTTATTATCGCGACTGCGATAATGCATCCTGGTACATTCGCAATTTCCTGGATACTAATTGCGAGGCCACGGTATATTGTATATTGATTTCATTTAATTTCAACATTTCTTCATCGATGTTGACATTATTCCCGTCGGGTCTCCCGGGGGCCGCGTCTTCGACGACATCGTTCAGGGGGTTATTCATGGAGGCGGGGTCGCTTATGTGAAGCGGGTGAGTGCATTTCATTTCCATCGAGCCCATCGTGTCGGTCATGATCTTTTGAAACGACATGTCTTTGGATTTGTATTGGGGGGTATCGATATTTGCCACATTGGAGGCCACCAATTTGCTGCGCATGACTTTAAGGTCAAGGTCTGCGGCCAACTTGTTGACAACACTATCATAATCGATAATCATATTTGCATTTACCTCCGTTTCTATTAAGCAATTTTAGTGCCATACTATACATCGGCGAGAGGACGAAAGAGGTTGAATAGTTAATAATTCTATATTTTTATTATTTTGACAGGGGGAAATTATTTCCCCCGGTGGAGAAAAAATGTCAGTTTTTTGACCCATCTCGTGATGATGATCCGACAGTTAAATTTTTTTTCCTCTACCGGGGTTAATAAAAAACCCAAATAATTAATAAATTTCATTTGAAATAAAAAATAAGAAAAAAATCGAAATACTATATTCAATTTTATAATAATATGTTATAATATTAACCTGGAAACATGATGAATATTAGATGGCAAATGTTGAAAAATATTTTGAACAGTTACCTGGAAGATATCTCTAAACTATATTCCACCGGGGAAGCACGGGAAGAGAGTTTCTACCCGTGTTTGTGCAGCATGCTGATGAAAACATGGAAAATGTTTTTCAAAGATGACCTGGAAATAGTCATCCAACCCTCGGGTTCTTTGAAAGAGAAACCGGATATCGTGCTGCGAGGAAGCAACCACCAGTTAATCGGGTATATCGAGGCCAAGTATCCCGGTAAAGACCTCGATAAGATCGAAGAAACCGACCAATTGAAACGTTACATGGGCGCCTTTCCCAATCTTCTTTTAACCGATTTCTTCACGTTTCGGTTTTACCGGAACGGGAACAGGGAGATGGATGTGACGATTTGCGACAGGGAATCGCCGGCAGGGTGGAAAGGAAAAATGATTGAAAACCCTGTTTCTTTGAATGAGGACCGGTTCTTTAAATTATTCAAGGAGTTTTTTTCGTTTATGGCCCCTTTTAATCCCACTGCCAGGGAACTGGCCAAAGCGCTGGCGGTTCGGACACGGTTTTTACGGGACCAGGCGGTGATGGCGGAGTTGAATGTAAAAAATGGCGAATCCAACCGGGTCTTAGAGTTTTACCATGCCTTTGAAACATATTTGATCCATGGCCTCACGAAAGAGGAATTTGCCGATATTTATTCCCAAACCTTGACTTTCGGGCTATTTACTGCGGCAATAAATAATTGGCAAGATTTTGACCGGAAGACCGCCAAAGATTTTATACCCACTACCAATGGAATACTTCACGATCTTTTCGAATTTATTTCCATGGGGGAATTATCCCCGGCCCTCAGCCAGGGAATCGAAGATATCGTTGCAGCGTTAAAAATGATTAAACCTTATCGACTGGCGGAACCCGATAAACAGGCGGAAATCAGTAACTTTTTGTATGAATTGAATCGCGATGGAAAGCCGGATAAGCCTATTATCCATATTTATGAAACGTTTTTAAGCGAGTATAACCCGGGATTGAGAGAAAAACGCGGGGTGTATTATACCCCGCTGCCGGTGGTAAACTTCATCGTCACCGCGGTTAACCGTTTTTTAAAAGAAAAACTGGGGAAACCGCTGGGGTTTGCCGACAGCACTGTCAAAGTTTTGGACCCTGCCGCTGGCACATCCACTTTCCTGGCTGAAACCGCTATGCTGGTAATGGAAGATTTCTCTTATTATTATGGTGAAGGAGGGAAAGAGAGCCAGCTCAGGGATTTTATCACCAATAACCTGTACGGTTTCGAAACCTTGATGGCCCCCTATGCTGTCGGGCATTTGAATTTGAGTATTATTTTAGCCAGCATGTTGGAATCGCCCTTGAAGAAAGGAGAGCGGTTCCATTTGTATTTAACCGATACCCTGGATATGGATGAGATCGAACAATCTCATTTACCCGGCATGGCCACGTTGTCCAGGGAGTCCCGGTTGGCGGGAGACGTGAAAAAAAATGTTCCCATTACCGTTATACTGGGTAATCCCCCTTATTCCGGGCACTCCATGAACGACAGCGAGAAAAGCGTGGAAATCCCGGGCAAATTCAAAAAGAAAAAACGCGTCAAAATTAAAACCTGGATCGGGGAACAGATCGAAACCTATAAAACCATCGATGGGAAACGGATGCGTGAGAAAAACCTGAAATGGTTACAGGATGATTATGTCAAGTTTTTCCGCTTTGCTCAATACAAAATCGATCAAAATGGGGAAGGGATTATCGGGATGATCACCAACCACGCTTACCTGGATAACCCCACTTTTCGCGGGATGCGGTTTTCGTTGATGGAAAGTTTCGATGAAATCCATATCCTGGATTTGCATGGAAATATGATGAAGAAAGAGAAATCCCCGGATGGAAGCATGGATGATAATGTCTTCGATATTCGCCAGGGAGTGGCCATCGCGTTGATGGTGAAATTGAAAAAAAAACTTTCTGCGGGCAAATGCCGTTTATATCATGCCGATTTGTGGGGGATGAGGGATGATAAATACAATTTCCTCTCCAGCCCCGATGCTTTCGACAAGGTTAACTGGGTTTCTTTTACTCCAGGGCCGCCTTTTTATCTTTTTAAGCCTGTCGGTATGTGTAAGGAAACGGAAACCCGGTACCGGGGTTTTGTGAATATCACCGATATTTTTCCTGTGCACAGCGTCGGGATCGTCACCGCCAGGGATGATCTTGCGATTAAATATACGATGGATGACGTTTTAAAGACCGTCGAGGATTTTGCCGGTATGGATGAAGCGGAAGCGCGCCGTGTCTTTAAACTGGGAAACGATACGCGCGATTGGACGGTGTCTCACGCCCAGCAGGATATCCGGGACAACCGGTTAAATGCTCAGCGGGTCGTACCTATTCTCTATCGCCCTTTCGATGTTCGTTATACCTACTATACCGGTAAGTCCCGGGGTTTTCACTGTATGCCCCGGTTCGATGTAATGAAAAACCTGTTAACTGAGAATGTGGCATTAATCACCGTCCGGCAGGTGGCGGAGTATGAATTCAACCATGTTCTTGTTACCGATACCATCGTAGACAGTCGAATTACCACCAGCAACAAAGGAATCGGCTATGTATTTCCCCTCTACCTCTATTCAGGGAACCCTGGTGAACCGCGGCGTAAAAAGCTTTTTCCTTCGCTGGACGGCGTGTTTTCCCGTAAGCCCAATATCCATCCCCAATTGCCGTTATTATTAAAAGAGAAGGCGGGTTACCCCGTCCAGCCAACCCCGGATAAGATTTTTAATTATATCTATGCCGTATTGTTTTCAAATATTTATAGGAGTAAGTTTAGCGAATATTTGAAGATGGATTTTCCCCGGGTTCCGTTTACGTCGAATTACGAGTTGTTTCTTGAAGTGGGGCGTTTGGGTGAGCGTTTGGTGGGGATTCATTTGATGAAGTCCCCCGAATTGCAGGAAACCCATTGTCGTTTCGATGTGAAAGGAAAAAACGAAGTGACCCGGGTTAGTTATGCGGAAGATGAAACCACTGGAATGGGGAGTGTTTATATTAACGACATCCAGTGTTTTTCGCCGGTGGCCGAAGAAGTATGGAGTTATCGTATGGGCGGGTATGGGGTTTTGGTGAAATGGTTAAAGGAGCGTAGAGGGCGAGACCTCAATCATGGGGATATCCGGCACTTTATTAAAATCGTGCGAGCTGTCGAGTTGACGATTCAGTACCAGCACCAGGTCGATTCGTTATTCCCCTGTATCGAGAAGGAATTGGCGGTGATAGAATTATTTATAAACAATTAGGCGGTATAAATCCATTTCTCACGTTTTGGTGAAAGGATTACAAGGTTATTTTTGAGTTGTTCTGAAGAATAAGAATTTAAAAAAGGGATTAACAATTTAATGATATTATCTCCCGCAGTCGGATTGACTTTTAACCGAATTACACCGGGGTGTCTTTTTAAAGGAAGAATGACCCAATCACCGAAATGTTCATCAAGAGTAACAAGTATATGGACATGGAATCAGGCCGTGGAATCATAACTGAACCGATAAACCCGATAAACCTATCACATACCCTAATAAAAGTTTTTGGACCCACCTTTTTACAAAAAGGTGGGCTATTCAGTCCAAAGGGTCATGAGGTGGACGATGACTTCCGATGCTTTTTGCATGTCTTCCAGGGTGATCCATTCTTGCCTGGAGTGGAAGTTCGAGCCGCCGGTAAAGATGTTGGGGGTAGGAAGTCCCATGAAGCTCAGCCTGGCTCCGTCGGTGCCTCCGCGGATGATATTTTTCTTCGGGGGCAGGCCCGCTCTTTCGACTGCTTTGACAGCTTTTTCCAATACTTGCGGATGTTGATCCAGGATAATTTTCATATTCCGGTAGGATTCGATGACTTTGAAATCGATGCCGGCTTTGGGGTATTGTTTATTGACCGAGTCCACTATATTCTTTATAAAATCTTCTTTCTGTTTCAGCCCGATCTCTTCGAAATCGCGGATCAGCATTTTAATGACGGTTTCTTCCCCGTTTCCCGATATTTGATGGGGGTGGATATAGCCTTCGCGTTTTTCGGTGGTTTCCGGGGACATCTTGTCTTTGGGGAATTGGCTGATGATATCGGCGGCGATTTTCACGGCGTTGACCAGTTTATTTTTCGCGTAGCCTGGGTGGACGTTTACGCCCCTGATTTTTATTTCGATCGAATCGGCGCAGAAGGTTTCGTCTTCGATTTCGCCCAATTTTTCCCCGTCTATCGTATAGGCGAAACTGGCATCGATATCTTTTGGGGCGATATGTTCCGTTCCCCGTCCTACTTCTTCATCCGGTGTAACCAGGATGCGGATATTGGGTCTCGGTATCCCCGGGTTGTCGATGAGGTATTGGACTGCGCACAGTATTTCCGTGATCCCCGCTTTGTTGTCTGCGCCCAGTAATGTTGAGCCATCGGAAGTGAATATGGTTTTCCCGATTTTTTCTTTTAGGTGTGGGTTTTCGTCTACTTTAATAACCACGTTGTCTTTGGGGAGATAGATATCGCCGCCGTCGTAATTGGCGTGAATTTGCGGGTTAACGTTGGTGCCCGACACATCCGGCGATGTATCGGCGTGGGCGATCAATGCGATGGTGGGCATGATTCTATCCTGGTTGGTTTCAAGTGTACCCAACACATATCCCCACTCGGTGAGGGTCACGTTTTTTAGTCCCATCTGATCCATTTCTTCTTTCAGTTTTCGCTGCAAGTCCAGTTGTTTGGACGTAGTGGGAAAATCTGTCGTATTATCATTGGACTGCGTATCGATTTTCACATAGCTAAAAAATCTTTCCTGCATTCCCGGGAACTCCATCCGGCTATTCATTTTGCTCATTCTAAACCTCCGTTCGGTATTTTATAAAAATAATATAATATAAAGCTTTTGTGGGGGTCCAGGGGGCGACTTTTCTCGAAAAGAGCCCCCTGGTCGTCGAAGACAAATTATGTCGTGGATATAGGTTCATGGTTATGTGTTGTTATTTTTTATTTTTTCCAAACAAACCTTTTTTGGTTTCTTCGTTTTTCATCAGGCCCCGTTCGCGTAGAAATGGGATCAAATCTTCCGTGAAGCCTGCATTGAGTATCGCGCTGCATTGTTCTCCCGGTGATTTTTCGATGTTGGCTTTCAGGAGGGGGATGATTTTATCTTTATTTTTTTCGTAGATGAGTCCCAGGATTTGTCTTCGTGTTTCCCCGGCCTGGGAGAGTGTGTTGTTCACCGTGGCGATTTTCCGTAACAGGTTTCGTTCATCGAATTCGTTGAGGGTCTTATCTTGTTTACCCTGGTTCAAACGCCGTTGAAGTTCTTGTTTGTCCCTGGACCCGTTTTTGAATATTTGTTGGATATAGTTTAAAGCCCCGTCCAGGTCTTTGATTTTTAAAAGGAGTTTAACGATCAAGTTGACCATGGACAGCATTTGTTCGATACTCTGGTCCGTGTCTTCGTATCGGCTGCTGTAGTCGAAAGCAGCGATTGCGCTGCGTATGCAGGCTTCTTCCGAGTAAGGGATCCCCGGCCATTTCCCGCTGATTTCCGTAAGCAATTGGTCTATATTACCCGCGGGTTTTCCTGTTGCTGCACCGCTTACCGGTAAATTTCCTTTTTTGTCGCTGATCACCCGTTGAAACAGCATTTCCAGTAATGTGTGTGTTTCTTTTAATTTATCTTCCAGTGCCTGCACCAGGGGAAAATAGGGATTCTTTTCGCCTTCTTCCGGTATAGATAATTCTTTTGCACGTTCACGAATATAGGTACTTGTATTGCCCAGTTCATCCGAAAAGGTTTGCCAATTGCCCTGGAGTGCTTCTATATTTTTGTAGAGTTTTTCCACCGTAACGGAAACGTTCTCCGGTTTTTCTTCCGCATCGGCGGGCAGATCCCCTTTCAGTTCTTTGTACAGCCAGGAGAGTCGAAGGAATAGGCGGCCCAATTTATTATGATCGATGTCTTCTTCTTTTGCCGGGAGAAGGGTAATGAATAACGCGCTCAGGTGAAGGCTTATGGCTCCTTCCAGGTTAATATTCCCCTCCGGCGGTACCAAGCGCCGGAGTTTTTTCAAGATTAATACTCGTTTAAAATCCAGGTTTCTTTTCGCTTCAAACTGGACGGTCTCTTTTTTCCCGGATGTTGGGTTTTCGAAACTCTCTTTAAAATCGGCGAAATAGCATTCCGGGCATTGGGCTATCACATAATAGTGAGGTATAACGTCGGTTTGAATTCCTTGCGCCCAGGTGTAAGAGGTGATTTGCCGGTCAGCTTCGCGGCTGCCTGCCGCATACATCTTCGGGTTCACGTATTTCAACTCGAAGGAGTTTTTGCATACCGGGCATATTACGTTTTTTGCAATAAATATATTTCTAGACATGACCCTTGTACCATTACATAATCATATCGTTTTGATTTCAGAATGTCAAGTTTATTTTACCCTGGAAAATTTCGGGAGAATTTTTACCTGGACTTCTTTTTGTTTTTTAGCGCCCGTTGAACCCGTTGAAATAAAGACGAATTCATAATCTCCTACAAACCCGGCGGAGGGCTGCCAATAAAAAATGGCTTTCTCTTTATCCAGGGTAGAACCGATGGGAAGCGGTTTTAATTGGTCGCCTACTACCTGGAAGCCCTGGGTGAAGAGTCCCGGTTCCGGGTTTTCTTTCAATTTGATTTCAACCCGTTCGTCTTCCCGGATGAATACCCTGGCTTTGGCTCGTTTTACAGTGCGAATCGATTCGAAGGGTGTTTTGTCGTTATATCCTTTCCTGGACCAGACCGGTCCCGTTTCATCTGCCGGTATTGCTTTAATTTGGTCGGTCCATTGGAAGTTTCCTGCGATCGGATCGGGTTCATTCTCCATTTGGGAAGAAAGGCTGGAGGTGTTCTGGATGGTAAAGAAGCGGCTCCCGATCCCGTCGGCATTTCCTACATTGTCTTTGACGCTCCAGGCGATGGTATGGGTGCCGTCCGAATATTTCGTCGTATCCAGGTAATAATAGCCTACCGCACCGTTGGTATTATTATAATTCGGGAAAAGAGAGACGATGTCGTCCCGTTTGATATTATAAGTCGGGTGTCCCTTAATAACCCCGTCCACGATCACGTCGATGGTGGAGCCGCTGGTGTTGATCGTATTGGGTTTCGGTGTCAGCGCCCATCCCCAGTTGACGTAACTTTTTCCTGAAGCCGTGCCCCCTTGTGTCGGCGTATCGATGGCACCGAAGGGTTTTACCGCATGGGCGTTATCGCAGTAGATATTTTTAAAACCCAACGAAAACACGTGGCCTTCTTTATCCGTCGCTTTCGCATAAATCGTATACCACCCGTTGCCTTTATTGGGTAGGAAGTTGGTTAACAGCATATATCCCCAACCCGCCTTATAATTGAAGGGATAAGTCGGGTAAGCCGTTTCCACATCAGGTCGTGCCCCTTCGATAAATACCGCATCCCCGATATATGTACTCCCGTTGTACATTTTAACGCTGCTCACCTGGATATCGTCCAGGACCCAACCCGTAAAAGGTACGCTCCCGTATACCGTGGACAGGTCCGCAGGCGTCGCGTAATCCCCGAAGGGATTTTGGGCCGACGAAGACTTTTTCACCGTCAGGTTTACAGTGACCGTTTGCGGTGAATTCGTCGCATTGGAATCTTTGACATCGATGGTCCCCGAGTAAGAACCGGCGGTAAGGCCCGATGTATTGACCGACATACTTACAGTCCCCGTGTTGGTCCCCGAAGAAGGCGTGCAAGTAAGCCACGTGGCGCCGCTGGATTTCGTCAGCGTCCAATTGAGGGTCCCCGTGCCCGAATTGCTGATTCGAAAAGATTGAGTTCCTGTGGTGCTTCCGCCCTGGATGCCCCCGAAATTGAATTTTTTCCGGTTCACCGAGATGGTCGGTTTACTACTGGAAGAGCCGGTGCCCGTAAACGCTTTGATACATAAATTCGTGTTGGCGGTCCAGGTTGTAATGTCGGTCCACGTCGTGCCGTCGCTGCTCAGGTAACTTTGGCCGCTCGACGCCGTGGCATTGGACGAATAATCATCCATCGGCGATTCTACCGATGCCGCGTAACCGCTGGTGGAATTGGTGAATTTGATCACTACCGAGAATCGGGTCCCACTGGTCAAGGATACTGCGGAAGTTAGTTCCACCGTATAATACCCGGGGTAAGTCTTGGAACCCGATTTCTGGGCGGCCAAAGTCCCGCTCCGCGGTTTACCGCTGCCTATTCCTTTATATATATATATGTCATACTTCGCATTGGAATCATTCAAATAAAAACTCACTGCTTTTAAGGAATTGCTGTCTGTCGTAGTAAATATATTGGCTGCCCATGTTACTTTGTTGGTGCTCCACCCATAATCCTGGACCCAACCCAGGGTATCGTATTGGTAAACCTTCGCATAATTGGAATTGGATTCCGCATTGTTAAAGCTGGTAAAGCCTTCGATGGACTTATCATAGTATGAAATATAGAAATAGCCGCTTTCTCCCCAGGAAGAGCTCCAACTGTTCCGGCAGATAAAAGCGCCGTTCCCTGGGGGAGTCGTACCGAATTTACTGGCGGAATAACCGTCGTCCCACCCCACAACTGCGATCATATGGTTGGAATACTCGCTGCCGCTGTAATAATAGCTTTTATTGGTGCTGTTGTAATAGGGGTCGTCGTAGTAAAAAGAAAAAGCAACCGCGCCGTAATTGGTCAGGAAATATTTAACCGTGTTGTTATCCGTATAGCTTGTTCTATCCGGGAGGAAAATCACTTGTTGGATATGTTTTTGAATCGTATACGCTTCCGGGTTCGAAATCCCCATCGAATTCTCCCAGTCGTAGGGATATGGCACATCGCTTTCGTTTAAGGGTCCGCTCCATCGCGATAAGTAAGCGGTGGACATATATTGGTTGCCGCCGTCGCATTCCGCGTTATCGAAACCGTGGTTGGCGTTGAGGTGTTGTTCGGAAAAATCCCTCGTTTCCGTCGGTTTGAGGAAGGATTCTACCGAAGCCATGGTGCCGAAAGTCCAACAGGAACCGCAGTCTCCTTGATTCCGGATGGATGTCAGTCTACCGGTTGTTCTCAGGTCGTATTTAGAGGCATAAGTTGCCATGGATAGGGATTTATCCACCATCCCCTTGACGTGGGACATATCCACCGGGGAAGGAATGTAGCCCAGGGGGTGGCCTTTGGAAGAGATAGCCCGGAGCTTGACTCCCTGGAGTTTTTGTTTTTCCATGTACTGGACAAACTTTGGGTTTTGCGGTGCGAATGATGGTTGGTCCGGTTCATTATATTCGTCCGTGGAGAGAATGCCGGCAAAGAGTAGAAACACTCCCGCGATGATTATCATCATTATCGATGTTTTGAATACTTTCATTGTTACCTCCCTTTGGTGAATCATAGTCTTTATCATAATCCTTTAAACGTTTGGACAACTGGAATTTATCGTTTGAATCATTTTAATATAAATCAAACCGGATTGCAACAGCAATTTTTATTTTTAAAAAGGAAAGAAAAGGGGACAGGCCGGAATGTCACTAAGTTAAGGTTATTTTTGTGCTATAGGGGCGTGTCGGTGCCTTTAAAAGGATGAATTATGATTGATGAATTGAGAAAAGATAATAATCGGTTCACGGGTGCACGGGTTCTCGTTTCCAGGTTTGCTTTTTCATTAATTAAAAAAATCGAACTTATATTAGAAAACGTTTATGGAGAACGGTTATATAATACAACGAAGGGCCGACGGCCGACCATCAACGATC
>Ga0105104_10000090_pt1 | contig 62646 bp, 44 predicted proteins | sample PPLLaktember2015_3_FD_87034 | JGI IMG/M metagenome (GOLD analysis project Ga0105104, IMG submission 87034) | Freshwater sediment microbial communities from Prairie Pothole Lake near Jamestown, North Dakota, USA - PPLs Lake P7 Core (6) Depth... | ecosystem: Environmental > Aquatic > Freshwater >... | reverse complement strand
GGACAAATCTTGCGAAAAAAGCTTGAAATTGTCCTAAATACCTCGATCATGCAGACAGGGCCATATAAACCACCGGTTCTAACCGTTTTTTCTGCTGTGGGCGGTTAAAGTTTTTTTCAAAATGAGAACGGCTGGGTATTTTTGTTTGTTTTTATGGGATTGTAAAAAAATGAAAAAGATGTTAAAATAAAATTTACATAAATCCAAAAAATCAGTCCCCTAAAAGGATCAGCGATGGATTATCGAACACGAAATTTTTATTTCGGTATTACATCAGGATATGACGGTAAAACTAATGGAACCAGGTAAAAGTACCGTTCAAAACGCTCAAAATCGGAGGTCTTTCTATGCATAAAATTATAGAAAAAGAAATCTTATCTGAAAATGTTATAAAGCTGGTGATTGAAAGCAAGTCGATTTCAGTTGCCCGAAGAGCGGGACAATTCGTTATCGTTAAAATCGGGGAAAAAGGAGAGCGCATACCCTTGACAATAGCCGATGCAGACGCGGAAAAAGGAACGATTACCCTGATCGTTCAACGCGTTGGCGTTTCATCCCACAAATTGTCGTTACTCGACAAGGGAGATTCCGTCACCGACCTGGTGGGCCCACTGGGCCGCGCCACTGAAATCGAAAAAGTGGGGACTGTCATCGCAGCAGGCGGCGGCGTGGGTATCGCTCCCCTGTATCCCATCGCAAAAGCCCTAAAAGAAGCGGGAAACCGCCTTATAACCGTCCTGGCCGCCCGGAACCGGAGTTTGATTATCCTGGAAAAAGAGATGGGCGTTTTCGCCGATGAAGTTGTGGTCATGACGGATGACGGTTCATACGGCAGGAAAGGATTAGTTACTCATGGGATCGAAGAAGTCATCCAGCGTGAAAAAGTAGACCTCTGCGTAGCCATAGGCCCGGCCATCATGATGAAATTCGTCTCCCTGTTAACCCAAAAACACAATATTCATACCATTGCCAGTTTGAATACCATCATGGTAGACGGAACGGGTATGTGCGGCGCCTGCCGCATCAGCGTGGGCGGGCAAACCAAGTTCGTATGTGTGGATGGGCCTGAGTTCGATGCCCATAAAGTGGATTTCGACGAAATGTTGAAACGGCTCAATGCGTATAAAGAAGCGGAGCAAACCGCTTATTCCGAATATTTGAAAACGCTGAAATAAGGAGGACAGGAATATGCCTGCCGATTATAAAGAACTCAAAAAAGACCGAGAACAAAGCTGGAGAGAAGAATTACGAAAGAAATTAAACGCCAAAGAACGTACCAAAATCGAACGGATAAAAATGCCGGAACGCCCCCCGCAGGTCAGGAACAAAGATTTTAACGAAGTTCCCAGGGGACTATCACCCGAACAGGCCCGGGGCGAAGCGTGCCGCTGCCTCGATTGCCCTACACCCACTTGCATTTCCGGTTGTCCCGTCAATATCAATATCCCCGGTTTTATCAAAGAAATCGAACGCGGTGATTTTTTGCAAGCCGCAGTTGTTTTGAAGAAAACCAATGCCCTCCCCGCCATATGCGGCCGCGTCTGCCCACAGGAATCCCAATGTGAATCGCAATGTATATATACCCGGATGCAAAAGCGCCCGGTAGCCATCGGCGCACTGGAACGCTTCTCCGCCGACTTTGAACGCGTCAGCGGGAAAATCTCCGTCCCGCAAATCGCAGCCTCAAACCATATTAAAGTGGCTGTCGTCGGCTCCGGCCCCGCAGGCCTTACAGTGGCCGGCGAAATGGCGAAATGGGGTTACGATGTCACCCTGTTCGAAGCCCTCCACGAATACGGCGGCGTCCTGGTCTACGGCATCCCCGAATTCAGATTACCCAAAGAGATCGTCCGTACCGAAATCAGTATCCTGGAAAAAATGGGCGTGCACTTCGTTAAAAATTTTATCGTGGGCAAAAGCGCCACGTTCGAAGACCTCAAAAAAGAAGGTTTTAAAGCCTTCTTCATCGCCAGCGGCGCAGGTTTACCTACTTTCATGAAAATACCCGGCGAGAATTTAATCAATGTGTACTCTTCCAATGAATATCTCACCCGTGTCAATCTCATGAAAGCATTTCGCTTCCCGGAATACGATACTCCCATTATACGCGGGAAAAACGTCGCCGTTATCGGCGGCGGAAATACAGCCATGGACTCGGTGCGAACTTCCCTCCGCCTGGGCGCAAAACGGGCTATGATTATTTATCGCCGGTCCGAAAACGAAATGCCCGCCCGAATCGAAGAAATTCACCACGCCAAAGAAGAAGGCGTCGAATTTTTCACCTTGAATAACCCCCTCGAATACTACGGAGACGCTAACGGCCGGGTGACTCAAGTGAAAGTCCAAAAAATGGAATTAGGGGACCCGGATGAATCGGGCCGACGGAAACCAAAACCCATGGTGGGTTCCGAGTATATTATCGACGTGGATACCGTGGTAGTTGGCATCGGGACTTCCCCAAATCCCCTCATCCCCCAGGCTCTACCTCAATTGGAAGTAACAAAGTGGAAAACGGTAGTGGTCAACGAGAAAACCATGCAAACTTCCATCCCGGGGATATTCGCCGGCGGCGATATCGTGAGGGGAGGCGCTACGGTTATCCTGGCGATGGGCGACGGTAAAGTGGCTGCCGATAATATGCATAAATACCTACAAGGTCAATAGGTCGGAACCCTTTTATAAAAGGGTCCCGACACCTCCCAAAATTTTCTATCCGGGACAGTCACGTTATTTCTCAATTTTTTTTCGAGGCGCTTTATCTTTATCTGAAACCAAAAAGTGTGCAAGCAAACCAGGTAACTGTAAAATTATTTGACAGTAAAATTGTTGATAGGGAAGACCTTTGCGCAGCGCGGCTTATGGGGTTTCGTATAGTGTTAAATATTATTACACCCTGCGGACCCTTTGCTATCGGGGCTTTTGGGGAAACCGTAAACAATCGCAACACATAGATGGGGTGTCGATTTCTGAACATCTCGATGGAAATCCTTATTTATCAACGCTTTCCTAAAGTTGGCACCATAATTGCTATAGTATTATGTCAATAAAATTAGGAGGCAAACATGCAACATAAAATTTTATTTGTAGACGACGAAGCATCATTAAGAAGAACAATGACCGTAGGTTTAAGCCAGAGGGGATTCGATACGGAACCCTGTGAGAACGGTGTTAGCGCACTGAAAAAATTGGAATCCTATGTTAAAAATAATATTAACCTCGATGCCATTGTGGTAGATATTCGTTTACCGGACATCGACGGTCTCAAATTAGTAAAAATCATCAAATTCAAATACCCCGGTATCCCCATTGTCTTAATCACCGGTTATGCCGACAAATACAACATGGAAGAGATCCGGGACCTGAAGGTCAGCGCATTCCTGGAAAAACCTTTTACCGCCGATGAATTAACCCGGCAGTTTGTCGAAATTATGGGCAAAGTCCAGGTCGAAGAAAAACCCGCCGCCAACGAAAACCGCGCCGAAGCACGAAGCGAATCCGCTTACTTGCTGGTTCGGGTAGAAGATGATGCGGATTTCTTCGATACTTACAAGACGCTTTATTATATGGAAGATGTTCTTTACTGCGATGCCACCAAGGGCGATTACGATATTTTTATGTTGGTGCAAAACGAGAGCATGGAAAAATGCCGGGAGATCGCCGAGAAGATCAAGGCTGTCAACAACGTCAAGTCCGTTGATTTCTTAGGTATCGGCAGCCCCGTGTTGGACGATAATACCGCCGCTGTCATCAACGCCGCTGAAGATGCGTTCTCCGAAGAATCCAACCCCGTCAGGACCCGCGATATGGGACAGCGTGTTTGCTCTTATTTGTTGATGGATGTGGAAAGAGAAAAATTGGATGCCATTTACCCCACACTCCGGCTCAACGAGAATGTCGTTTACTGCGATTATACCACTGGAAAATATAACCTGGTTCTCTTTGTCGTTGGACGCTACTTCGACGAAATCGACCGGTTCATCCATGAAAAAATCGTCAGCATGGACGGTGTATTAAAAATCAAAGAATACCCCGTCGTTAGCCTCTTTGAAATGTAATTTGAAATACAAGGATCGGAACGATAGTTAGAAAAGATATAAATATGATCGACAGGTGGATTTTGAAAAACACGGGGCACCCCAGGTGCCCTGTGCAAACACCTTTTTGCCGGAACCCTTTTGAAAAAGGGTCCCGGCACCTCCCAAAACTTTTTTTTATTTTACTTTGGATTTTGGCTAATCAACCCGGTTTTCACACCAATAATCGCAAATTGTATAATAACCTATATGGAGCATGAAATGATAGAAGAAAACAATGTCGATTACAACAAGGAGATTAAGAATTTTAAATTCGATTTAATCCACAAACGTAAACAACACGGGGCTTTAATCCCCCTGCTTCAATCCGCACAGGATTCTTACGGTTATATCCCTGAAAAAGCCATTCACTATATCGGCGAAGTAGTGAATATCCCCGCTTCCGACATCTACGGCGTTATTACCTTTTATGCCCAATTTCGTTTGAAACCCCTGGGCAAGAATGTGATCCGCATTTGTGAAGGAACCGCATGCCATGTCAATGGGGCAAAAAATATCTTGAAAGTACTTCAAAATGAGTTGGGAATCAGCGTCGGAGAAACCACGGAAGACGGGAATTTTACCCTCCAATCCGTGGCCTGCCTGGGATGCTGCTCACTGGCCCCCGTCATCATGATCAACGAAGAAACATACGGGAACCTGGACAACGATAAAACCAAGAAAGTCCTGAAAAAATACAGGGAGGCCGCTTAAATCATTGATAAAATATAGTATAATACTACATTCGAAAATTTTCAGTTTTGCAGCGCGATGGGACACAGCGATGTGCTCCCTTTATTTTTTTTATATAAACATTTTGCCTCTTTCGGCCTATTCCGGCTGTCGGCAAGTACAATAAGGAGACCAATATGAAGGAAATAAAAATCGGACTGGCTACCTGTGGAATCGCAGCAGGCGGTGAAGCAGTATTCAACGAGATTAAGAAGGAAATCAATGAAAACAAAATCGATGTCGTCTTAAAAGAAACAGGCTGCATGGGAATGTGTTACCAGGAAGTCCTGGTAGAAGTTTCCGGCAGCGAAATCCCCGGGAGTTTCATGTATTCACGCGTCACCCCCGATAAAGTCAAACGGATTATCCGCGAACACATCATGGAAAACAAACCCGTCCAGGACTGGCTTATTAAAGGCAACGGCGAATTCCACGGTTTTTCAGATAATTTTTTCGAAAAACAAAAACGGATCGTCTTGCGAAATTGCGGCGTGATCGACCCCGATTCCATCGATGAGTATATAGCTAATGACGGGTACAAAGCCATTCAAAAATGTTTAAACGAATATACTCCCGAACAAGTGATCGAAATTATTTCCAAATCCGGGCTCCGCGGTAGGGGCGGCGGCGGTTTTTCAACCGGTTTGAAGTGGAAACTAGCCAGGCAAGCAGCCGGCACAAAAAAATATATTATTTGTAACGCCGATGAAGGCGATCCCGGTGCGTTCATGGACCGCAGCACCCTCGAAGGCGACCCTCACTCCGTATTGGAAGGCATGATGGTTGCCGCTTATGCCATTGGGGCGGATGAAGCGTATGTATACGCCCGTGCCGAATACCCCCTGGCCGTTCGACGACTCAAAGAATCCATCGAAAAATTGGAAAAACGCGGGTTCCTGGGCCAAAACATCTTCGGTTCCAGGATGAATTTCCTCGTCCACATCAAGGAAGGAGCCGGCGCCTTCGTGTGCGGAGAAGAAACCGCTTTAATCGGCTCCATCGAAGGTAAACGCGGCGTTCCCCGTGTCCGTCCTCCATTCCCGGCTCAAAAGGGCCTGTGGGGAAAACCCACCAATATCAACAACGTGGAAACCTTTGCCAACGTCCCCTGGATTATCCTGAACGGCGCAGACGCTTTCAACTCGATGGGAACAGAAAAAAGCAAAGGCACAAAAGTTTTTGCACTGGCCGGTAAAATCATGCGAAGCGGACTGGCCGAAGTCCCAATGGGTATTACCATTAATGAGATCGTCTACGATGTAGGCGGCGGTATTAAAAATAATAAAGCCTTTAAAGCCGTCCAGATGGGCGGACCCTCCGGCGGATGCATCCCCAAAGAAATGGGGAACCTCAAAATCGATTACGACGAAATTACCCGCACCGGCGCCATTATGGGTTCCGGCGGCTTGATCGTTCTCGATGAAACCACCTGTATGGTGGACCTCGCCAAGTTCTTTCTCAATTTCACCCAGAATGAATCCTGCGGCAAATGCACCTTCTGCCGTATCGGTACGAAACGGATGTTGGAAATCCTCGAACGGATTACCATCGGTGAAGGGAAAGATGGAGATATCGAACTCCTGGAAGACCTCGCTTTGAAAATCAAAGCCAGCAGCCTTTGCGGCCTGGGGCAAACCGCTCCAAACCCGGTTTTAACTACCGCTAAATACTTTAGAAGCGAGTATGAAAGCCATATCCGTGATAAAAAATGCCCGGCCCACCATTGCCCGGCCCTGTTGACCTATTCGATCGATGCTGAAAAATGTACCGGCTGTACCCTTTGTGCACGCAAGTGCCCTGTTAATGCCATTACCGGGGCTAAAAAGGAAGTTCATGCGATCGATACCGCCAAATGTATCAAATGCGGTCTCTGTTTCGATGCGTGCAGGTTCGGTGCCGTGGTTAAAGATTAATGGAAACACGACACCATGAAAAACAAAGGCTAATTAGGAGGAACTGTCAATGAAACAAATCACGATTACCATTAATGGAAAAGAAATCACCGCCGCGGAAGGCAAAACCATCCTGGAAGTGGTGCATGAAAATAAACTGGATAAAATTCCGACCCTCTGTTATGACGGTCGTATCGAACCGTATGGTTCTTGTTTCCTCTGTGTAGTGGAAATCCAGGGAATGAACCGGTTGGTGGCATCTTGCTGCACCCCCATCGCGCAAGGGATGGTGATTTTTACCGACAACGAAAAAATTCGCAATTCCCGCAAGACTGCCCTCGAGCTTCTTTTGTCCAACCACTACGCCGATTGTATCGGCCCTTGCATCAATAATTGCCCCGCTAATGTCGATGCCCAGGGCTATATTGCATTGATTTCTATGGGAAAATATGATGAAGCCCTGCAATTAATCAAAAAACAAAATCCGCTGCCCCTGTCCATCGGGCGTGTTTGCGTCCGGGACTGCGAAGTCGCTTGCAGAAGGCAGATTATCGATGAATCCGTTGCCATCAACCACCTCAAACGCTATGTCGCAGATATCGACGCGGGCCATCATTGGACCCCCGAATTGAAGAAACCCACCGGGAAGAAAATCGCAGTAGTCGGCGGCGGACCTTCCGGCCTAACTTGCGCCTATTATTCAACCCTCGAAGGCCATAAAGTGACGATTTTTGAAAAACTCCCCCGCCTCGGCGGTATGTTAATGTACGGTATCCCCGAATACCGCTTACCCAAAGCTGTATTGGACGATGAAATCAATTGGATCACCGGCCTCGGCGTAGATGTGAAAACCAATGCCGCTGTGGGAAAAGATTTCGATATTCAATCCCTGTTTAAGGACGGTTTCGATGCCGTTTACCTCGCCGTAGGGGCACACAAAGCCAGCACCATGCGCATCGAACATGAAGAAGATACCGTCGGTGTCATGGGGGGAATCGATTTCCTCCGCCAATTACCCGAAAAGCACCCCAAACTGGAAGGCACGGTCATCGTCGTGGGCGGCGGAAATACCGCCATCGACGCTGCCAGGACCGCACTCCGCTGCGGCGCAGATAAAGTCCGGATCGTTTACAGGCGAAGCATCAACGAAATGCCCGCTCACCCCGAAGAAGTCCATGCCGCACAGGCCGAGAACATCGAAATCCTCTTCCTCACCAACCCGAAAGGCATTGTCCGCGACGAAAATAAAAAACTCAAAGGAATTGTTTGCTTAAAAATGGAATTAGTGGCCGCAGGCCCCGGCGAACGCCCCAAACCCGTCCCAAAAGAAGGCTCCGATTTCGAATTACCCTGCGATTTTCTCATCGGCGCCATCGGGCAGCAAGTGGATACCGATTTTAATAAAGTCATAAGCGCTTCCACTTCCGTCGACCTGGAAAAATGGGGAACCGTTAAAATAAATAACGACACGATGGAAACTTCCATTCAAGGCGTTTTTGCCGGCGGCGATGCCGTTACCGGCCCGGATACCGCCATTAACTCCATCGGGCAGGGAAAACGCGCTGCCCGCGCCATCGATTTTTACTTAAAATACGGGAAAGTGGAAAAATCCCTCAAACCCTTCTACAGCTTTAAACATAAATTCTCCGAAGTCACCCAGGTGGAATTGTCTCATTTCCCCAAAACCGAGCGGAACCGTTTGAAAGAGCTCCCGGTTGCTCAACGCGTCTCTACTTTCGATGAAGTCGAATTCGGTTATTCCGGCGAACAGGCCCAGGCCGAACCCAAGCGGTGCCTCGAATGCGGATGCTCCGAATACTACGACTGCGACCTTCGCCGCCATGCCGATGATTTCAATATCGATATCTCCACCTATATGGGCGAAACCCGGAAATACAAAGTCGATACCCGACATCCCTTCATCGTGATGGACCCCAATAAATGTATCAACTGCGGCCGCTGTGTCCGTACTTGCTCCGAAATTTTGAAAGTTTCCGCCCTCGGTTTCGTTTACCGCGGTTTTAAATCCGTAGTCAAACCCGCCATGGAAAAACCCCTGCTGGAAACCAACTGCATCGCCTGCGGCAACTGCGTCGATAATTGCCCCACCGGCGCACTGACGGAAAAGTTCCCCTTCAAAGTCCTCGGCACTCTCCCCAAACAAAATATCGAAACCGTCTGCAACTTTTGTTCCATCGGTTGTAAAGTTAACTTTAAAGTCATCGACGACAATATCTTCTTCGTCTCCAATTCCACCGAAGAACTCAAAAACTCCCTCAACCGCGGTTATTTGTGTGTAAAAGGCCGGTTCGGGCACCGCTACCTCATGGACAGCCCCCGTTTGAAACAACCCTTGATGAAAGATTCCACTGGCGGTTTCAAGGAAGTCGGCTGGGATAAAGCCATCGACCATACTGCCGAGCGTGTCAAATCCATCATCGCCAAATACGGCCCCCAATCCGTTGCGGTTTTTGGCTCTCCCCGGATGAGTAATGAAGAGCTCTACCTCCTCCAAAAATTCACCCGTGCCGGTTTGAAAACCAACAATACCGGGAGTTTCTATAATGTTCTTTACGGTAAACAACAGGACAGCCTCGATTCATTCATTGGGTATACCGCTTCCACTGTTTCCATGGACAGCCTACGTACCGCCGATGTCGTCGTTGTAGTCAACGGCAACCTCTCCGAAGAAAACCTGGTCATGGAGCTCAACATTAAAGAAGCCCAGAAGAAGAACGGTACCAAGCTCATCTTGCTGAACTCTTCCGAGATTATTTTGACTAAAACCGCCGATCTCTGGATCGATTCCCGAAAAGGTTCCAATACTGTTCTTTTGAACAGTATCATCCGGCATGTCATCGAGAAGGGGTTGTTCGATAAAGACCAGGCATCGACCCCCGGTTTTGAAGAACTCAAGCAGATGGCGGCCGAGTACACCCCTGAAGAAGCCATCGAAGCTGCGGATATTTCAACTGAAAAATACAACCGCATGCTGGAGTGGATAGAAAATCCCGATCGTAAAATCGTTTTTATATATAATATCGATTCCGTGCGGGACAAATCACCCAACGATCTCAAAGCCATCGGAAACTTCCTCCAGTTGACCGGACGCCTGGGTAAAAACGACAGCGGCAGCGGTATCATTATTTTAAGCGAGTATGCCAATTCCGCCGGCCTCATGGATATGGGTGTCACTCCCAGGTATCTTCCCGGTTATGTCAAAGAATTTGAAAAAGATGAAATCAAACGCATCGGGAACGCCTGGGGCGTCGATCTAACCCCTATTTTCCAACCCGCAGACCTGGCCGACCGCTTGCTGAAAGGAGAAATCAAAGCGCTTCTCATTTTCGGTGAAGACCCCCTGAATGTCACGGAACATGTCCGATACTTCAAAGGTATCGAATTCCTTATGGTCCAGGACCTCGTTCAAACCGACACCGCAGCCGAAGCGGATGTGGTTTTCCCTGCCGCCTCTTTTATCGAACAAGCCGGAACCTATACCGCTTGCGACGGACGTATCCAGGAAACCGAACGCATCGTCTCTCTCAAGGTTGACCGCGAAAACTGGAAGCTTATCGCAGGGCTGGCCGCTAAATTCGGCCTACCCATGGATTATGCGTCCATCGAACAAGTGAACCAAGAAATTCGAAACGTCAATCGATCCTGGAACGGCAGTGCAGCAGGTAAAAACCTAAACGAAACCGGGAAACCCCAATTCTCCGTGTATTCGACGGATATGTCGGTTTATCAACCGGAAATGCCTGTGATTCATTACCCTGATAGTTATTTTAAATTATTACAGGAAGATTTGAAATATCGGTCCGCTGGTTCCGAATAAGATAGAATTTATTTTTTGAATTGAAAGGGGCAGCCTCGCGGCTGCCCTCCGCCTCCTTCCCCTAATTGAAAAAATCCGTTTAATGCTGAAAAACTAGCTATGTCAGCAGATGACGGTATAATACCTTTTAAAGAATTGAAAATAAAAAGGCTGGAAGGGAAATGGAAAGGGTTTTCCAGGATGCGCACCGATGGAATAAGGATTATATACAGGCTAGATAGAGAATCGCGCGAGATATTTGTTTATGAGATAGATTTCAGGGGAAGTGTTTATTAGACGGCTGAACACGAGGATTCACCCAAGGTTTGATTTATTATTTATCCTTGAGAAACAGGTTATTAACTTCCGAATACGAGAGTGCCCGTTTGTATATTTTGAATTCGTCCAGGTAACCGGCATATAAATAATCCCCATTGCTTTGGGCTGCAATCGCAAGGGGAGAACTCCCGTCATTCGTATCCGAATTGGCCCTCAAGGTTTCGTCTAAAACCACCAGGATCGGCGCCGGGTTTACCTGTGAAGCACTTCGTGCGGTTAAATAGACAGTGAGAGCCGATGCATCGATGATATTACTCCCGGTATACCCGGACCCGTCATAAACTACGGCAATATGATACCATGTATTGGCACTCATTCCCACCGACGTCCCGTCCGAACTCCGAATATCGTTCAGCACTTCCAAACGTCGATTGTTCTTGTTTTCCTCCAGGAAAAAGATAGCCCCGAAACGGTTGGACCCCACCTGGTCCAGTCGTAACTCCCATCCCTTTTGATTTCCCTGGTGCATTTTTGAAATTACCTTGTATTCCCGTGTCGTAGTGATGGCCAGCATTTTGACCCACCCGGAAATACTGAAAGCAGAAGTGGGAGTCATGGTCAAACTGTGAACATCACCGGTGGTAAATTCGATGTACCCCCCCGTAGTACCCGCCGAATAAATCGCCCTGCCGTGGATATTGTCCGCCTGCCAACCCCGGTACACCCGGCTGGTATTCACCAGCAGCCCGTTGATCTCCGAAATCCCGATCCGGAACCCCGAACCATATACCGTATCTCTTCCACCTTCCTCGAAAGACCACCACACATGCTCGCCCGTAGGAACCGGGGGAATACCGTGTACCAGGATATGATGAAAATCCGCGTAATGCTGGCCGTCCCAACTCCGAAGCCCGCACATCCCGCAAAGACCGCCGCAAGGAAACAACGGCTCCGTATCGTTTACATTGATGATTTGCTGCCCGTCTATTTTTATTATATGATTGTTCCCATTGACCGTGATGGAAATATGGTGCTGCTGGTCATAAATTTCACTGTTGTTAAACATGGCCCTGAACTGCGCCAGGCTCAACCGGACACGGGCCAAAAACCGCCTCGCCTCCGGGAAATAATTTTCATTACCCTGGTATACTCTCCTGATAACGAATTCAATCCCCGTACCCAACGGCGTATATAAACCCGGATCATATTGGAAAACATAACCCGTAATATTGGTCTGCCCATCGGACCTGTAATATATCCCGTAACCTCGCCCATCATTTAACGTCGCATCCACTTCCAAACGGTAATTCTGCCACGAGGCATCGCCAAACACGGCACGGTGCTCGATTGCACCCCCAGATGCATAATAATTACCGAGATTATCAGTCTGCCAATTCCCCATTCGAACAATGATCGGACTCCCCGTCTCCGGGTTCGTGTCGTCCGTCGGATAAAACGTCCTCTCGAAAAACGGGGAAGCCACAACCGTATCCTGCGATACAAAATTCACCGTGGAATTATTATTCCCATAAACAGCCGCTAACTTCCGGATCGAATTTTGCAGCGTTACAAAATACCGGTTCCCAAAAGGTATTTTTCGCTTTAATACGGAAGATACCCCATCCGTCTGCGAATGATATTCCGTTGGAGCTGCCAAAGAAGGAGTAATTTGAACCGAATCCGGGACCCCTGTACCGTTGGGAAAGTAGACCGTGACCCCCGTTTCACTGATGGGATCATTATTTTTATTGCGAAAATACCCTGAAACATACGACCTGGCTTCATTTTCTAAAATAGTAACCGAAATGTTGTCCCCGCCAGCAGCCACATTACCGTCAGGACCCCCGGACGTTATGACCGCCGTAAAATTAACCGCATCCCGGGTATATGAAATCGAGTTTCCCCACCCATCCAAAAGCGCAATATATTGACCCGCGGCATTTCGCCTGGATTCGAGGTACGGCCCATGCCACCCAAACCAAATACCCTGCGCCGCTCCATATGGCGGATACCCACCCTGCTCCATTAACTCCACCAGGCTCGCAGGCAGCACCCCCATATCCCCCACAAACCCGAAACTCGTCCGGCTCCCCTTCTCAACTAACGATTTATCCCCCACAATCGCATTTTTTATTTCATTCAACTTCTGACGGGTAACCCCCACCCGGTTGGTTTCAGTCCTGTTAAGAAAAAGCGGGATCGCAATCGTCACCGCGGCCAATAACAAGACGACAATGATCATGATTTCCAAACCTACGGTTCCTTTACAACTTGCCTCCGGCGGGCAAAACCCTTTTCGAGAAAAGGGTTTTGCATTCCCAAAAGCTTTGGGTAGTGTTATTTTTATCATGCCTGGAGTAGGTTTGGGGCATATTTTTCTCATATATCGTTATCCACTGCGTTTATAAATGCGGGCAAGCTCCCGCCTCTCGAAAATTGATAAGAATCACAGGACCGTTGTTGATAAAAAAAAGGTCCGTGTACCGCGCCGCATCCGTATAATTATCGGTGGTAAAACGATACTCGATCCCACGCGCCCCAATGGGAAGAAAATTAGGGAGATTGTAAAAAGGTGACGCATTGGTGTTTTCAATATTAATACGCGTGAGCGCCGCTGTTCCATTGGGAACATATATAGAGATTCGAAACCCTTTCCCGGCGCCGCAATTATCCAACGTATTCCCGCTGGCCATCGCATAAACTTCATCCGTACGTATATTGATAATGATATCGTCCGACGCAGCCACACCATTATTATTTACACCATCCGGCCCAGCCGACCAAATGGAAGCAAGAACCGCCGGTAAATTGGCAAACGTGGGATTAGCCACCGCAGGCCAATAAACATCATAATAATACCGCCGCCCCCACGGGTCTTTATCTTCATTAAGATATGGACCACGCCACCCCCAGGTCACATTATTCGACGACTGCGGATAGGCCGGCAGCGCATTTTGACTGAGCAGATCCTCCAACGTGTTGTTCAAATTCGCACCGAAACCCAGGACGGTTAAATTATCCCGCGGCAATATCCCTACATCCCCCACAAAACCGAAATTGGAACGCGCCCCCGCATTCTGCAAAACCGCATCACCCACGATCGCTTTTTTTATTATAACCAATTCCTCCCTGCACGCATCCATTCTCCCCTGGGAAATCACATTAACCGCCAACGGGGCAATTAATGCGGCCAGGATCGCAATAATCGCTATAACAATCACCATTTCACCGAGAGTGAAACCCCCATTCACCGCCAAATATTGTCTTCGACGACCAGGAAACCCTTTCTTGAAAGAGCTTCCTGGACACGCCAGGGGTGCAGCCCCTTCCCAAAGCTTTTGAGTATGGACTTCTTTTAATGTATGCCGCTTCATGGATGACCTTCCGTTATTTGATCCGATAGGTAATATCATCGCTGCCCGCCGGCGGATTCCCGTTAAAAGGTGTTTCAACCTGCGCCGGACGCCCCGGCCCGGACGAAAGCACATAAACGGTTCCAGTATTCCCGGTCCATAACCACTCCGCATTGACCAGGTAAGGATTCCCCCACGGGTCCACTTTGATATCCGTTAAATAGGGTCCGTTCCAACAAGGTAAACCCTCTTTCGAGGGACCGCCGGACAAACCCGAATTGTTACTCATCAAGTGATACGCCAAGGATAACCGGTTAGCAGCAGGAATCGCACTCCATGTCGAGGGGATGGAAGACCCTTCCGGGACACCGTTAAAATCCGAATCCACGGCGGCAAATAACAAACGGTACTGCGTGGCTCCTGCAAAAATAGGCCACTTGTCTGTATCCTGCCGGAATTGAACGATCGCTTTCCCAATGGCGGATACTTCCGATGCTGCCCGCGACATCCGCGCCGATTGTATATTCTGAGAAATCAACGGCACCAACACCGCCGCCAATATCGCGATGACTGCTATCGTGATGACCACTTCGATCATCGTGAAACCCTTATTAACGCTTTGTTTTCGCATCATGTGCTTCCTCGTCTGTCATTCCAAAATCCAACCTCGCTCGGATTATCAAAAATACTGGAGCTCTTTTTTAAAAAAAGGATTTTCAAATAACATAGTAAAGACAATTATCCTTTCGAAAAGTTCAACGGGATAAACACCCGGGTTCATTACCCCTTTGTAACCCCACATAGTTAAAGCTTTCCTGGGGGTCCAGGGGGCGACTTTTCTAGAAAAGAGTCCCCCGGGCAGCGGCGGGTTAATCGTTTCGGATAATCTGGAGGACCTTCAGTATCATTATTGCGATAATCACCAATGAAAAATAAAGAACCCGGTATTCCTTGTTTCTCATGTAGAAGGAAATATTAAAATCCGAATCTTTAATTTTTTTGATTTTGGGGAAAAAAGAATGGGAGTCTTTGGCCCATGCTTCGTATTGTTCACCGAATTTTTTCTTGAGACGTTTATGTTCCACCACCATGAGGAAGGGGAAGAAGAGGAGGTAAAAGCTGAAAAAGATGGCATAACTATAGAAGTTATTACCGGAGACAGCAATACCCAGACCCAGGACAAAATTCCCGAAATAAAGCGGGTTCCGGGTGAGGGAAAAAGGCCCTTTCGTGGCCAACTCCTGGTTTTTGTTGATATAACCCGAGGCCCATGCGCGGAAGAACATTCCTGCAACGATTAAGAAAAAGCCCACCGCTACGGATCGTGGGGAGGGCTTCGCCATGTACAATAACCCCACTAAACAGAGTATGCCTACAAAAGAACGATACCTAATAACCAATTCGATAAAACTTTGCATCATTTACTGACCTTCTCAATGGAATGAACGATTTTTTCTATGTTTAATTTTTTTATACACTCTATTGTATCACATTTCTTCTTATAACAAAAATGGCATGGCGTATTTTCGTATACTGCGATACTTCCGGGTAAAAGGGAGCCGTTTCGCTGTGGGGAAGTCGGTCCGAAAATACCCACCGACGGTTTTTTTACCATGTCGGCGATGTGCATTGCCAGTGTGTCGGCTGTAACGATTAAGCGGCAGCGCTGGATGAGCAAAATCAAATCCGGGAAATCCAGGAAAATACAGACCGGGACACCTGTGGCCCGGGAAATCTCTAGGGCTCGGACTCGTTCTTTTTCATTGCCCCACAGGATCAAGACATTAAAGCGGTTTTTGATCCGTTCAAGGATATCGATATACTGGTTCATTTCGAGTAATTTGGTTTCCCAGCCCCCCCCGATATTGAGCAGGATGAAGTTATTTTCCAGCATGTTGTTGTTTTCCAGGAACTCTTCCAATTGCATGCTCATGGTTAAGGGTTTCAGGGGGTATACCGGTTCTTTTTCCGAGTTTGCGGCCTGGGGGTTCTGTAAGTGAGCGAGTGTGTCGATGACCAGGTGAAGGTTTTTAAAGATAACGTGGTTCTTTTCATCGAAGGGGGAGGCGGTTTGATTGTAGAACAATCGGGCTAAGGGTTCTCTTAGGTTGGATTTATCGAAACCCAGGCGGGAACCTTTCAGTAAAAAGCATATCGCTGCGGATTTCAGGAGGCCCTGGAAATCGAGAACCAGGTCGAACCGGTGTTTATGTTGTTTTACGAAGCGGCGGATTTCGTTCCATTTGTTAGCGATGCCGGGGATTTTCAGGTCGAATTCGATGATTTCATCGATCCCGGCAACATTTTTTAACAATTTTGCGCCCGTCGATTCGGCGATCCATGCGATTTTTGCTCCCGGGAAATTTTTTCGTAAAACATGGAATGCGGGTAGAGCGTGAATAATATCGCCTAAAGACGAAAGCTTGATAATGGCAATGTTTTTGTAATTTGGGGTTCCAGGTTTCATAATTTCTCAGGTTTACCGAACATTATACAGCAAAGTTTAATTTTTGTAAAATCGAAAAAGGCGTAAACAAAAAAAAGAGAAAAAAGGGGACAGTCAAGAATGTCACTAAGTTAAGGTTTTTTTTGATAAAAGTGGGCGTGTCGGTGCAATATTAGTCTTCACTTAGTGACATCCGGGACAGTCGAGAAAAACAACAGCATCTTCACCTGTACTAAATAAGAGACACCTTGTGCTTAAAAAATTGGCAAAAATATTGTCTGTATATCCCTGTAATACTCGGAGGCTAAAATGAATATTAAGCTAATTAGAATTCTTTTTGTTTTGGTTGTAATGGGCACGCTCCTGGTTCCAGGGTGCAAACAATCCGGCGATTCGATGTTGACCCTTTCTAAAGCCCAATGGAAACTGGTACACCTGGCTAATGGGAGCGATGAAGTTCACCTCCAAATATCGGGAGCTACAACAGGTTTTAAAGTAACCGTTAAAATTTTTGGCGATGGCTGGAACAATAACCAGGAATTGCCATTAAACGAGGAGAAAAAATTCACTAAAGATGTGGTGATTGCTTTTTCTTATGTTCCCTATGCGACTCCTGTAAAATTCACCACAGTAGTGACCGCATATGCAAATGATGGGATGGTATCGATAAACCTCTCCAGCGGCGATTTATATTGAGTCGTTTGACTCCCGGTCATTTTAAAATTTTTTTAAAAACAATAAAACCGGTATGATTTAGGCTGTGCTGGGGCTTTGGTTAATATCGGGCGGCATAAGAACCGGTAAATACAGGATAATGGTGGTGCTTTTTCCCGGTTTCGATTCGGCATAAATATGGCCGTCGTGTTTCTTGATTATCGAGTAACAGACCGAAAGGCCCAAGCCCAAACCCTTTTGGGTCACGTTATTTTTGGTTGAGAAGTAGGGGTCGAAAATTTTCTCCAAATCTGCTTCGGGAATACCGGAACCGGTGTCTGAGATTGAAATTTTTACGTATTGTCCTTCGTGTAAAAGAAAAATATTCCCGGTTTCCAGTTCGACATCTTCGACTTGCACCGTTATGCTTCCTCCCTGCGGCATGGCTTCGACTGCATTGATGAAAATATTTTTCAAGACTTCCTTCAAGTGGTCTTCATCGCCCATTATAGGAGGGATATTTGGGGGGATATGAAGATCGTAAACATAATTATTGCCCGGAGTCAATGTATTCTTCACGTCTTCTATCAACCCGGGTAAAACGATCTCATCTTTTTTCAACCATCCGCCCTCCGAGAAAACCAGGAACTTCATAGCCAGTTCGCTTGCTTTTAATGCGGCTTTTTCGGATTCGCGCAGGAATTTGCGTATTTCGTCCCTGGAGGACCTCTCGTCGAGGGCCAACGATATATTCCCGGTTATCACCGAGAGTAAGTTGTTGAAATCGTGAGCGATACCCCCGGCAAGGATGCCGATGGACTCTAATTTTTTTATTTTTAAATTCTCCTCCTCCAATTTTTTGCGCTTAGAAATGTCGCGGGCAGCGCAAACAACTCCAATTATCGTTCCCGATTTATCGACCATTAAAGAACTTGAGAATAGAACATGGACTTTTTCCCCGCCCCGGGTTTTAAAAGCCAATTCTTTATTTTTGAGATTATTATGGGTGGTGATTTCCCGGGTTACCTCTTCGGTTGAATCATCTCCAAAAAAAAGGATATTAATCGGGTTGCCCACCAACTCGGCTTCTTTATATCCCAATATTTCCGATATCGCGTTATTTACCCGGGTGATCTTGCCATCTCCATTGAGCATAATCAATAAATCAGAAATCGTGGAGATTATATTTTCGGCGGCTACAGCCGGTGTGATGACCAGGAAATTATATTTAATAATGGCCAGCGTTATCCCGGCTGCCAGGAATATAACCAGCAGGCTGCCGAAATCCGGCACCACCTGGAAATTAAATAACGGCATAATCAAGTCAAGTGTGCCTGTTAAGACTAAACTAATGATGGTGGTGATGAAAATCAGTGTGGATTGTTTCTTTATAATTTTATCCTGGGTTTTCCGGATGAGGCGGGATAGGATGATGAGCCCTATGAGTGAATAGATCACCGTGTAAAAGGTAAAAAGTAATGGCCAGTGCGAGTTTTGGTCAAAAACCCCCACCCAACCGCAGTACCATTTGTCGTAATCGACAAAAAGGGAATTGGCCCACTGTTTATATACAAATATCGATGGAACGCCCAACAGGAAAAAATACAGCCATTTTTTCTTCAAAAGTGCTGTCTTACCTGTAAAAACAAGCATAAACCAGAGAAAAATGGAACATACAAAAGCCCATCCGACGCTGGAAAAATTCATAACCATCGCAGCGGTCTGTTTGGAGGTGTGGGGGTTGTGGAGAAAGACCATGCCGGAACTCCATATGGCGAAACAAAAAATATATAGAGATCCAACCCGGTTTAGCAGTGCTTTTGGGTTTTTTAATAGTATGTACCCCGCAAGAAATAGGTAAATAGCCGTAACGAATGAATGAAGGACAGGGAAGAAATACATGGAGTTACCCCCCTCCTCGAGGTTGAACCGGAAGCAGTTTCTTTAGTATTATCAATTTCTTCTTTCGCATTTTATCAAGCAATTCCTTTATCTCAAATCTATCCTATCATAAAAAAAAAAGATTTTCAATTTTGTAATAAAATCCAGGCACTTTCCTTTGCAGTCTTCGGTCAGGCGGTTTGATTTATCCTACTTTTTTTAATTCAACCAGGCAGCTTTTAGTTTTTTCTCGAAATCCGCCACTTTCGCATAGGTTTTAAAAAAGAGAGTCACGGGCCGGCCAGGGAGCACATCGACAAAATTATCGGTGAAAAAGCCTTCCACGCCATCCACACTCAAAAAGACATTCTTAGCCGGCGTTTCACACGACAACGTGATCGAATACCCTACAGGTACCGGTTTTACTTCGAATCGAACCCGGGGATCAAGTAGTTTGAGTTCTTTCGGAGGAGTGAAATAATACAAATTCGAAGCCGTTATTTCACCGGCCAGGATCAAATCCGCAGTAAAAACCGCACGTGTTTTATCTTTTCCCTCCAACAGCGTACTCGTTTCGATTTCAAAGAATGGCCGGCTTTCGCTTTTCCGACCTTCTTTTATGGGGTAATCGGCGGGGATTTGGCAGGAAACGTCGGATTTCCAAAGAACAGCACCGGAGAAGTCGGTTAAACTCAATTTCAGCACACCCTGGAGGGGCTGCAATTTGTCGGAAACGATATAGACCTTCAATCGGCCATTTTCTTCTACGGGAGAGACCAGCACAGGGGCATAGGCTTTTTTGGCAAAATAGTGCAGGGCTTTCCATTCCCCGTAATAATCCATACCGGACCACGAAACAACCGGCCAGCAATCGTTCAACTGCCAATACAGGGTTCCCATGCAGTAGGGTTTAGCCCTTCGGTGGGCTTCTATGCCTAATTTAATACCTTCGGCTTGCAGGAGTTGGCTGACGTATACGAAGGATTCGAAATCCGTCGGGAGATTATAATCCCGGAGCATGTAGGTTTGAATCAACCGGTTTCCCCTGGGGTGTTTCTGGTGGGTTTTCATCACATCGGACTCTGCGTCGAGGTCTTGGGGAAGGGTGAAGTAGTGGATGGTTTTTAAAGGTGGGAAGGATTGGAAACCGTACTCGCTCATGAAACGGGGAATTTTTTGTTGGAGAACGGAGAAGGGTTCCTCGTCGTGCCACACGCCCCAGTAATGGGAATCTCCTTCCGTCAGGCTCCTGGGATTTCCCCGGCCAAATGACGGTGACGAGGGCCAATAAGGCCTGGCATCATCATACTCGCGGACAACTTCGGGGAGAATGCGGAGAAATACATTATCATAATCATTACCGCTCTGTTGGCGCTGTTGGGGAGAAAAGGGAGTTTGCCATCCCCAGTTAGCCCAGCCTTCGGCGCTCTCGTTGTTCCCGCACCACAGGGCGATGCAGGGGTGATTTCTCAGGCGTTTGACGTTGTCGGCGGCTTCTTGCCGGACATTTTCCAGGAAATCGCTGTCTCCCGGTACCATCGAACAAGCAAACATAAAATCTTGCCAGATCAAGATCCCGGCTTCATCGCAAAAACTGTAAAAATCATCGTTTTCATAAATGCCGCCGCCCCAGACCCGCAGCATGTTCATATTCGCCTCTTTGGCGGAATTAATCAGAGATTTACTGCGTTCGGGTGTCACGCGGTTTGGAAAACTATCCTGCGGGATATAATTGGCTCCCTTCATGAACAGGGGAACGCCGTTTAATTTAAAATAGAAACCGGTTCCTTTTTCGTCTTTTTCCCGGATGAGTTCGAGGGTTCGCAGTCCGAAACGTTCTTTTTTTTCATCCAGGATTTCCTTTTTTGATTTTAAACAAATTTCGAATTCATAGAGGTGAGGAGTACCAAGGTCGTGGGTCCACCACAATTGGGGTTTATCGATTCGAATGGCGGCTTGCCGGCGGTTCAAACCCCGGGAAAGGCGGATCGGAGATATTACAGGCGGCGTGTTTTGCCCGGCGGTTTTGATTTGTATTTCCATGTCTTCTTCTTTGGGTGAGGTGGACCGGATATCCAGGACTACTGAAATAACGGCTTTATCATGGTCCGATTTTTCCCGGACAAAGCGGATCGATTCGATTCGGGCACTATCCCAGGCGGTTATTTTAATGGGCCGCCAGATACCCGATGTGACCAACCGGGGTCCCCAATCCCAACCGTAATGGTATGGTGCTTTCCGGGTCATTACTCTCGCTCCCCCGGGCAATTCATATCCCAATTGCTTCCACTTCTGTTCCACTTCTTTAACGGGTGACCGGAAATAAATTCGCAGCGTATTTTCACCGGGCTTCAAAAGGTGTTTAATATCCGCTTTCCATTCCCGGAACATGTTATGCGTTTGCAGTATTTGGGTATCGTTGAGGGAGACGCGGGCATAGGTGTCCAGACCCTCGAAAGAAATCTCGATGTTTTGTTTTTGAAGCAGCGGCCCCGGGACGATAAAACGGGTTAGGTATTCCCAATCTTCGTTTTCGATCCATTGAACTGCTTTTTCGTTGTTCCTGTAAAACGGGTCCGGGATTAAGCGGTTGTTTAATAAATCGGTGTGAACGCAGCCCGGGACGGATGCGGGGAACCATTCTTGTTTGCTTGCATTTCGGAAGGTCCACTCTTTATCGATGTCAAATCGGAGGGTATTTTCGGTGAACAGTGGTCCTGGGATTCCCAAACAGCAAAATAGGAATAATATGATTTGTTTAATAATGCTTTTAATAAAATGCGTCATGTTTCCTCCATAACCGGTGCCGGTTTTCCGGTTTTTTTTTGTAAACCATAATGTGTCTAATTAAAAGCTTTTCCGGGGGTCCAGGGGGCGGCGTTTTTCGAAAAGAGCCCCCTGGTTATCTGTTTGCAATGGTTAAATTTTCATCAAGTTGCAAATAGCTCGAACCCGATCGGGGTCGGTAATGAAAGTCTCATATTCGGGGAGGTCGGGGTTTGAACCCATGAACGCTTTAAAATTTCGAAACGTCATGCGGCTTTCGATTTTTTTTTGAACGAAAACATGGTATTCGGTGGCTTGAGTTTTGGCGGCCAGTTGTTGGATATTGGATTCGAAGATATCCACGCCGGGCATGATGATGATGTGGTTTTTGGCTTTTTGAACCAGTTGGGCGATGAGGTCGCTGCCTTCCCATGCGGAGGCGCGTTGGCCGGAGGTGAGTACCCGGTTTACCCCGAGGTCTATGAGTTCGTCCAAAGCCTGGAACGGGTCTGCCGTCATATCGAAAGCCCTATGGCATGTGACGGATAGGGGTTTGGCCAAATGGAGGATTTCGCGTGAACGTTCGATATCGATGGAGCCGTTGGGTTTTAAGATACCGAAAACGATGCCGTCGGCTTTGAGTTTTTTAGCCGTTTCGATATCGTTTTTCATGATTTCGAATTCCAGGTCTGAGTAGCAAAAATCGCCGCCCCTGGGGCGTATCATGACATTAATCCCTATTTTGAGATATTTACGGGCAGTTTCGATCGATCCATAGCTGGGGGTTGTACCGCCCTCGTACATATTGTCGCACAGCTCGACGCGGTGAGCACCGCCTTTTTGTGCTTCGACAGCGGATTGAACCGAATTTACACATATTTCGATCAACGTTTTGTCGTTCATGTTCACTCCTAAGACTAATTAGTTTATTTAAAAAAATTTTACGGATGGCTGATGGCCACGCAGGTCAAAATTAATTTCCAGTTGTCGCATTGCTCCGTTCGTTTTTGTAACACGAAATCCTTTAAAAACCGGGAAGCCGCAATATGAATTAACAATTATCAATTATCAATTCACAATTGGTTTCTTAAAAGCTTCGTTACGACCGTCGCATTGCTCCGCTCGTTTTTAGAGACGAGAAACTCTTGAAAAGAATTTTGGCTGAAAAGCCGCAATAGAATTAACAATTATCAATTATCAATTCACAATTCACAATTGGTTTCTTAAAAGATATAAATATTTAATACCTGGCCCGGTTTCAAGCGGGAATTGGTTAACAGGCCATTGAGAGAGAGGACGAATTCGAGGCGCAAACCGTATTTTTGTGCGATGGAATGAGCGGATTCTCCTTGTTTTACATGATGTTTAAGCACTTTTTTCGGGGGGGATTTAAGGAATATGGCGAGTTTTTGCCCGGGGTGAAGCCGGGTGTGCCGGAGACCGTTCCACCGCATGATGTCCCTGGCTGAAACTCCTTTAAAAAATAGGGCGATTCGCACGAGGTAGTCGGAATAATTCACGGTATAAATCAATTTGTATTTACCGGCAGAAGGTTTTGCAGCCGGAGAAGATCGGGGCAGTGGGGTTGAAGACCGGTATATTTTTAAAAACTGGCCGACCTTGATATAATTGTCCCGGAGATGGTTCCATTCCCGGAGTGTCTCGACCGCCACGTTGAATTTTTTTGCAATCCGGTATAAGGTTTCTCCTTTTTGAACTTTGTAATTTATTTCGCCGGGGATGTTTTCGACAGGGGGAAAATTCGATTGGGTTGAAGCGGGGGCCGCTTCGAGGGCGGGAGCTGCGGTTTCGTTTTTCTCATCGGTCCAATCTTCCTTCGAATTAGAAGCCGTGAGGGAGTTGATGACTTCCTGGTCTTCCAGGTCGTTGGATTCCTGGTTGAATGCTTCGGATGCGGTGATATACCGGGCGGGGTCTTTAGCCATTAAAATCGCTGCCAGGAAACGGGGGATATATTCATTGGTTTCTTCCCTCAGCAGTTCTTTTTTGACTAAAGTCCAGAAGGAGCGTTCTTTATAAGAGATTTGGCGTAAAGCCCGGAGTATTTTTCCTTCACCCGCGTTGTAGGCGCAAATTCCCAGGAAAGGGTCTTCCATACCGAACATAGCCAGCAGGTCGTTCAAGTATTCGGCAGCGGCAGCGGTTGCTTTTTCCGGGTCTTTTCGTTCATCCTGCCACCGGGTAATTTTCAACCCGTACATCTTAGCCGTGCCTTTCATGAATTGCCACATACCCACTGCACCGGCACGGGAACGGACATTGGAGTTGTAACCGGATTCTACGATCGGCAGGTAAATCAATGATTCGGGTAAATTCTTTATTTCGAAAACCGCCTTAATCATGGGCAGATACTGGCGGCTGCGGTTCATGGCCCTCCTGTAAAAGCTGGAACCTTTTTGATCGTTGGAAAAATAAAGAATATAATAAGCCACTCTCTTTTTAAAATTCTCCGGTAGTTGAATATCGGTGGTATACCCGAATTGTTTCACGATATCGTTGATCCCCATATCGATGTGATCGATGGTTTCGCCATTCGTCGGGGTTTTTGTTTTTTGAGGTTCCGGTTCCGGTTCCGGTTTTTTTTCTTTTTCGATAGTGGGAGGGGTTTCTTGTGAGAGAGGGAGGGTTTCTTGCGGTCCGGTTTCCGCTGCTTTTTTTTCCACGGCTGGGGTTGGTTGGGCCTGGGCAACCGGTTCGATTTTTGGGGGATATGCTTTTTTTGCGGCACACCCGAACAAAACAAGGATAAACGAAACGACAAAAGCAACCAAATATTTGGCCGGCAGGTTCATTCGTATTTGCATTTTTACTCCATTCCGGTTTGCGTTTTAATTCGCTAGGGGATAGTATAAACGAAAGCCCCGTTTCTTTCAACAAAAAAATTCCAGGAGTACACATTTTAGAAAATTTTATCCATGGGGGTAGGCAAAGTCATTCCCGGGGCTGAGATAAAAATATTAATCTCGCAGGCATAGATGCCGGGTGTGAAGCCGTCCCAGGCAAAAGCCAGGGATGTAATCGATGATATTTTTAAAAATCGATTGACAAACGAAAAAAAGTAATATATAATTATTCTTGGTGCCGCGGGGTGGAGCAGTCTGGTAGCTCATTGGGCTCATAACCCAAAGGTCGGTGGTTCAAATCCACTCCCCGCTACCATTTAAATCTCCTCTCTCTAGTTCTTTTTTATCTTAGTTACGTCCTTTCCCACTTAGTAATATTAGTATGCCCAAAGATGGAGTTAACACGTATCCTTTATTAATCTTGAAATCCGGCCGAGACCGATCTATTATTCTCAAACATCCCTGGATCTATTCCGGGGCGGTAAAAAATTCTCCCACTGCAGGAAATGGGGATATTGTCGCCGTGTGTTCCAACCATGAAGAAGTTCTCGGGTATGGATTTTTCTCCCCCAAAAATCAAATAGTTTGCCGGCTTTTCGAGTTTAGGCCCCAGCCTCTTGATTTTAATTCCCCCGGATATTGGAAAGAGAAAGTCCGGGAAGCTTTTCGAGTTCGAGAGCAAACGGTTATCGATGAAAGTACCGATGCTTATCGCCTTATTCATGCGGAAGGGGATTTTTTCCCCGGTGTGATCGTAGATATTTACGCCGGTATTGCGGTGGTTCAACTGTTGATTAAAGGTACGGAACGGTTGAGCGGATGCCTGGTGGAGGCATTGGAATCGGTGGGGATCCGGAAAGTCTTTTTAAAAAATAAAGAAAATTCCCTCCGTCTTGAAAATGTTGAAATGATTAATGGGTGGATCAGCCGTGAGATATCTCAAGAATCTCTAGTTCAAATCTCGGAAAACGGGTTGAAATTCCGGGTAGATTTCCGGAAAGGCCAGAAAACCGGTTTTTTCCTCGATCAACGAGATAACCGCAGGTTATTGGGGCAATATGCAAAAGGAAAGAGGGTGCTGAATTCTTTTTGTTATACCGGGGGTTTCAGTGTATATGCTTTAGCGCAAGGTGCTGTTTCCGTTCATTCCGTAGATGTTTCAAAAGAAGCGTTAGGTCTCTGCCGGGAGAATGTCGAATTGAATTTTGGAACGATATCGTCCGGGGCCCATGAGGTTTTCGCCGAGGATTGTTTCGATTATTTGCGGGATACGACGCAGGCGTACGATATTATCGTGTTGGATCCTCCTGCCTTTGCCAAGAATGCCAAATCTGTCCCGAATGCGTGCAGGGGTTACAAAGGTTTAAACCTGGCAGCTTTTCAAAAAATCGAAAGAGGCGGGATCGTATTTACTTTTTCATGTTCCAAGAGTATCGATAAGGAGCTTTTCAGGAAAATCGTTTTTGGTGCTGCTGCGGATGCCGGTAGAAATATTCGTATTTTACACCAACTGTCTCAACCCCCGGATCATCCCATCAATATATTTCATCCTGAGAGCGAGTACCTGAAAGGTCTTGTGTTGTATGTAGAATAACGGCACGAAGTGTCGCATTCAAAATTCGCTATCGCTCGGTTCTACAATAAAACCCCACCGTGTGGGGCCACGTCGTGGTTTTTTCCCGCTACTATAAAATTAGTCATGCCGAAAGGCTGTTTAAAATTCAGCCGGTTCACTACCGGCAAAAGAAAAGCCGGGGTCTTATTGGGTACAATCATACCCAGGGAAAAAGCATCCATTACACGAAGCCCGGCATGTTCCACTTCTTTTTTCAAGTAGTCGAGGGAGAATTTTAATGCTTTTCTCTCTTCTTTGACAATCAAAGAAAAAAGGAACATCAACGGGTTGTTTCGGTTCGGTTCCAGGATAATTACGTATTTTTTCGATACCCGGGCCATTTCATCCAGTACCGAACTTATGTTTAACACGTGATGCAGCATCGCATGGCAAAAAACGATATCGAACGTATTGTCTTTAAAACCCAGTATGTTCGCGTCCATCATGCATTTTTGTTTTACCGGGTTTAACTCCAGCATTTTAAAGGAGTAATCCACACCGGTGGTATGACAAAAGGAGTTAAAGTAATATGTAAAGAAACCGTTCCCGCAGCCTACATCCAGGAGCGACATCGACGGGTCCAGGGTGATACAATCCCGGAGAATATGGATTTTGGAAAGGACGTATGCCTCGATCACCGGGTGAGTGACGGAACGGCGCTTATTTAGCCGGCTGTGTTCCCAATATTCTTTTTGATACATAGTCATAGCGTTAGTGCTCCGAAGCGTTTTTTGATTTATTATAGCTTGAAATTACCCGGTAAAGCAAGAAAAAATTCCTGCTTACTGGATTTCCTGTTTAATTTTTTGTATGATATAGTTTACAGATTCCAGTAAGCCAGGAGGCTTTTTAAAACATGATAAACGGTTTAGGCATCGATATCGTAGATATTCCGCGAATAAAAAAGATCGTAGATTCGGACACCGGGTTTCTTGAAAAAATATTTACCCCGACAGAAATCGAATACTGTCAATCCAAATACAAAAAAGAAATTCACCTGGCGGCCCGGTTTGCAGCAAAAGAGGCTTTTTTCAAAGCGATGGGAACCGGGTGGCGAGGCGGCATGCATTGGACCGATATCTCTGTTGAAAACGACGAACTGGGGAAACCGGGAATCACCTTGAACGGCAAAACCCTGGAAAACTTCCGGGGAAAAAATTGCACCCGCATCCACTTATCGATTTCGCATACCAAAGAGTACGCCACTGCTGCAGTGATTATCGAATAAAACCCACTACGTGGGGGATTTATTATGGCACGTTAAACCAAAACGGCACACCCCCGTGAGCTCCATGAGAAAACTAATTTCGCGGCAGTCAAGAAATAATCGACAATGGTTAATATAGCCTCCGACGTGGGGAGGTTGATTGTTATTTTAAAATATTTTATAATTAGAGTGAAGTTAAACGCATTAAAGGAGGCTTTACATGAGATACCGGAAACTTTTTGTATCGATCGGCTTGTGCATCATATTAATCACATCATACGGACACTTGATTTCCCAGCAGAAATCCTTTTTATGGGAAGTTAAAACCGACAGCGGCAGCAGCTATCTGTTAGGGTCCATCCATCTTCTTAAAAAAGAAGTTTACCCGTTGAATCCCGTGATCGAAAATTCTTTCGATAAATGCGGCGCACTGGTACTGGAAGCCAATTTAAGCGGGGATAACCTGGCCAAAGCCAGCTTCGCAGCCCTTCAAAAAGGGATGTACCAGGGAGAAGATACCCTGGAAAAAAACGTTTCGGCAAAAACATACCGATTAGCCGCAGAAAAATTAAAAGCCATAGGGCTCACCATCGATACGTTTAAGAAATTCAAACCCTGGATGCTGGCGATGACTGTCCAGAGCTTTCAATTAATCAAAATGGGTTTCCAGGCCGAATATGGGATCGATTTCTATTTTTCGAAAAAAGCAGAAGAAGTAAAAAAAGAGATCCTGGAGTTAGAAGGTTTCGAATTCCAGGTGAACCTCCTCAATAGCTTCTCGGTCAAAGAACAAGAAGACTTTCTCTTTTCATCTTTGGTGGAATCCGATAAGCTCGAAAAGGAAATCGACAAGATCGTTAATGCATGGCTATTCGGGAATGCCAAACAATTAGAAGAAGTCTTCCTGGACAGCGTTAAAAAGTACCCTGAATTGGAGGGAGTCAATAAACGATTCCTGGACGACCGCAATGTAAAAATGGTGGAAAAAATAGTCCAATTTATCAAAGAAGGAAAAAAATGTTTTGTCATTGTAGGCGCTGCCCATATGGTTGGAAAAAAAGGCGTTGTCCAACTCCTAAAAGATATGGGTTATAATGTCGAACAATTGTGACAGGGATGAATGACACGTATTTAAGCATAAAGTTCGATTTTCTTTCAAAAACAGGGGGCACCGACATGCCCCCTGCAGGATGGAAATAATATTAAGCCCGCGACATTCGCAGCAAGTATCGAATTCCATTTCTCAAACAGGATATAATAAAAAGGTAAGTTATAATCAAGTAGAAGGAGAGAAACATGTCGTATCATGATGAAAAACCCACAAAAGGGTCTTTTTTGGTTGTTTTATCGATGTTTATTGTATTGTTTTCGTCGATGATTTCATCCCAAACCATTCCACTGAAATCACCCGACGAATATTTCGGTTTCAAACCCGGGGCAGAGCGGATGCTTTTTACTTATGATGAGTTGGCCGCGTATTTAAAGCAGCTCGATGATGCGTCTAACCGCGTTAAAATGGTGGATATCGGTAAATCTCCCATGGGAAAAACCATGTACATCGCTTTTATTTCTTCGGAACAAAATATCTCGCGGCTGGAGGAATTAAAAGCCATCAACAAGCGGTTGGCTTTGGACGGCGATATCCCCGGCCCCGAGAGGGAAGAACTAATCGGCAAAGCAAGGGTCTTCGTGTTGAGTACGCTTTCCATGCATGCCGAGGAAGTGGGGCCAAGCCAGGCTTCACCGCTGATCGCTTATCGATTGGCTAACAGCACCGATCCCCAGGAATTGGAATGGCTCGATAAAGTCGTTTTAATGGTGGTTCCTTCCCACAACCCCGACGGCATGGATATGGAGGTTAATCACTACAAAAAATCCATAGGAACAAAGTATGAAGGCTCGCCTTACCCCGGTGTATATCATAAATATGTCGGCCACGACAACAACCGGGACTTTGTAACGTTGAGCCAGGATGATAACCGGGCCGTTGCCGCCATCTACAACCTCGATTGGTTCCCGCAAGTCATGGTAGAAAAACACCAGATGGGTTACCGCGGCATGAGGTATTTTGTTCCGCCCAACCATGACCCCATCGCCGAGAATATCGACGCAGGCATCTATACCTGGATCGGGATTTTCGGCGCCAATATGATGAAAGATATGACGGGAGAAAACCTGTCCGGTGTCTCCCAACATACGGTTTTTGACAGCTATTGGATCGGCTCGACGGAAACCTGTATGTGGAAAAACGTCATCGGGTTTTTAACCGAAGCCGCCAGCTCGAAATACGCCACCCCCATCTATGTCGAGCCCAACGAATTGATGGTATATGGCAAAGGGCTTTCCGAATACAAGAAGAGCATCAATATGCCTCTGCCCTGGCCCGGCGGCTGGTGGAAACTCAGCGATATCGTCCAATACGAAATCGTCTCCCTCATGTCCGTAGTAAAAACCGCTGCTCAAAATTCCAGGGACATCCTCCAATTCAGGAACGACTTGTGCCGCAAAGAAATTCAAAATGGAAAAACCCTCCCCCCCTATTACTACATCCTCCCCCAGGCTCAACACGACCAAAGCGAAGTAGTCAACCTGGTCAACCTGATGAGAGACCACGGCGTATATGTATTCCGCTTGAAAGAAGATTTAACGATTAAAAATACCATTTATAAAAAAGGCGATATCGTCATCCCCCTCTCGCAGCCCTTCCGCGCATTCATCAAAGAAGTAATGGAACCCCAACGATACCCGGAACGACACTACACACCGGGCGGAGAAATTATCAAACCTTATGACGTAGCCAGTTGGTCTCTACCCCTTCACCGCGGCCTGACCGCTGTCGAAATCAACCAACCCTCGATTATACCCCAGGATTTCGATTCAAAACTGGAAAAGATCGACTCCTATTATCAAATTACCCGTATGACCGGCGATATCCCGGGTAAGTTCTATGCTGCGCTGTTTCCTGTAAATTTCAACGACAGCTTCAGGGCTGCATTTTCAGCGCTAAAACAGGGCTTAACCGTCCACAGGTTGAATACCTCATTGGTTTTAGATGGGACAGACTATCCCGCCGGGAGCTTTGTGGTGTTCTACGATGAAAAAAATCCCACCCGGGGCCAAGCACTGAAATCCATTATAAAGGATCAATTAGTAACACCCAAAATAATGGAAAAATCCCAGGCTTTGGACACAAAACCGGTGAAACTCCCCCGGATCGCGTTGGTAGAAACCTATTTTCACGATATGGACGCGGGTTGGACCCGTTTTATTTTCGATACCTACCAGGTGCCTTACACCATCATTCGCCCCGGTGAAATCGCCGGTATCGATTTTAAAAAGATGTACGACCTGGTCATTTTCCCGGATTCAGGGAAAGACATATTGATGTCCGGGAAGATGGAAGAAGAAGGCGATTATTTCATCAGCAATTACCCCCCCGAATATCGAAAAGGCACAGGTAAAGAAGGACTAAACCGGTTGATGCAATTTGTAGACAACGGTGGGATTATCCTCGCCTGGGGAGGTTCACCCGCTTTGTTTATGGGCCCCCAGGAAATACCGTCCACTTTACCCGGTAAACCCGCCGATGAGTTTCAACTCCCCATCCAGGATATGACCCGGCAGGCACAAAAAGCCGGGTTGGTTTGCCCCGGTTCATGGATGAAAGTAAACCTCCTGGAAAACCATCCCATTACCTGGGGAATGCCCAAAGACACCGGCATCTATTTTCAAGGGGGCCCCGTGTTCAACACCGCCATCCCGGAACTCGACATGGACCGCCGGGTTATCGGCGTTTTTCCTGAAAAAAATATCCTGCTGAGCGGGTATTGCGAAAAAGAAGAATTGATCGGGAATAAACCCGTGCTGGTGTGGGTAAAAAAGAATAAAGGACAATTGGTTTTAATGGGTTTCAGCCCCCAATTCCGGGCATCCACCCAGGCAGCTTATAAATTACTGTTTAACTCGATTTTACTGCCGTCATTATAGAGTAAAAGAAACCAGGGGGCTCTTTTCGTGAAAACCGCCCCCTGGCCCCCCACAAAAGCTTTTAAAAAAATAGTGTTACAATATAAGTGGACCAGGTCATCCCCGAAATAGCGCAGTATATCCCGGCCCTGCAATAAAAGCCCACGTAGTGGGCCCACCATGTGTAGTTAATCGAATGTTTTTTTAGGAAGCAGATAAGTGGAAACCACGGCCACCACTAACGCGACGACAAAGGTCATGAATCGCGATGTGATTTTGGCCTCCATACCCGTCAGACTCCAGGTAATCGTAAAAACCATACCGGTGATAATCGTGGCAATAACCGCTTTCCCGTGATACCGTTTCCAGAAAAGAGTCAGTAGTATCACCACGGAGAAAGTCCCCCCGATACCCGCCCATACATAACTCACTATTTTAAAAATAAGGGTGGACGGGGTGACATAAGATACTCCAAGAGCAATAAAAGCCAGGCAAGTCGTGACAATTCGAGATCGAAACAATGCGGTTTTGGGATCGTTTTTTGACTTCGATAACGGACCGATGATGTTTTCCGACAACTCGGAGGCCGAAAGAATCAATAAGGAATCCGCGGTCGAAAGCATAGCGGCAATTGCACCGGTTATCAAAAGAGCGGCTATAGCCGGGGGAAAAATTCTCAGCATAACTGCCGGCATAACATATTCACGGTCTGCAAGACCTTGAGGACCAAAAATCGCTAATCCGATCCAACCGATGGAAAGAGCACCGATATACGCGATAACCGTCCACGCGATCCCGATATTCCTCCCTATTTTTGCATTTCTATCATCTTTGATCGCCATAAATCGCATGGTCAATTGAGGCTGCCCACCCAGGTACCCGAAAAACCAGGAGAAACCACCCAGTATCACCACACCTGCCCCAAACCCGGTTGCTAAACCCGTCAGTGAGGTTAAACCGCCTCCTGCTTTGGTCAACGCTTCCGGGATCGACGAGGCATATAAATTCGAATGGGAGGCAATATAAATGACACCCGCTATGGGTCCGATAATCAACGTTAACATCATGTTGGTTGCCTGGACGACATCCGTATAAACCACACTGCGAAATCCCCCATATATCGTATAGGGTACAATGACAATGGCAGTAATCAACATTCCCCATTTCGGGTCGATTTGTAACAGGGTAAAAAGCGTCTTTCCACCGCCGAGAAATTGGGCACCCACATAAAAGAAAAAGAAAAACACGATGACCAGGCTTCCCACTACGCGGATAGCTTTTCCAAATTCGCTGTGTTTTTTCGAAAGGTATTCGGTAAAGGAGTTGATCTTGTATTTTTCCGCTTCATCGCGCAATCTACGGGCCAGGGCTGCCCACGCCGTAATAATACCCGCTACGCACCCGACTGCGGTCCATATTTCAACCAAACCCGTGGCATACGCTGCACCCGGCAAACCCAACAACGCCCAGGACGACTCCCCGGATGCACGCTCCGATAACGATGCCGCCCAACCCGGTAAACTTCTCCCGGCTATGGCATAATCCTCGTCGGTTTTCACCTTTCGCCCCTGGTACAATCCCCATAATACCAATAATACCATGTAACTGATGATGACTACTAATATCTGTGTCCCTGGTGACATTATATCCTCCATTCTTTAACCGCGCCGTTTTTTTTAAATTTCGTTACCTGGTGCAGCTCAATTAAAAAAGAGTTGAAACGCAGGATATGTTTTCGGTAATCGGCTTTAATAGTTAATATCTATGTCGTTGGTCAGTAATGCATTTTCGTTTGTTTTGAAAGGCTTTCATGTAATCGGCGCTCACCCGCTTTGCATCCAGCGATAGGTATTCGGCGTACCGGGTGACATAAATCTCGATGTAACCGGCAGGAGGGAGCAAGTCGAACCGTTCCAATTCGATATTTCGTAAATGTTTGAGTGGGATGCCGGTAGAAAGAGCGATTTCTTGTAATTCGACTCCCAGGACCTCGCGGGTCAATTTAAGCGCGTTTCCGCTGAATACCTCGAATTCCGGGATTTTATTGGAAATGACTTGATTGTGAGTCACTTTTATCTTTTCGGTTTCCAGGGAAATATTTTTTTCTTTTAAGGCGTGGTATGCATCTTCGATCGAAGCCAGCATCGATTTTTTTTTTTCTTTCGAGAGCTCCTCGATTATGGGAGAAAGAACCGGCGATTCGGAAGAGTAAAGCTTTTTTAAGTGGAGGTACGAGCTTTTGATTTCATGGAAGGAGGCATCGGCTTCGAGTTCAAGGATTTTATAGTATTTAATTAAATCATCTTGTTCCATAGTTAGATATACTTAAGGCTGTCGATCTTCATCTGATCGTTAGCAATAATATTGTGGGTGATCTTCAATACTTCATTCTTCGTACTGTGGGGCACGATGAATTTGGGAACCATCTGGATCAAGCTCAAGTTTCTCCAGAATTGGTAATCATATTCGATGTATCCGGCAAAAAGTGTATTTACGCCGATTAATTTAATACACACACTTCGTATTGAAAAGCCTTCCTGCAATTCACGGACATTCCGTACTTTATTTAAAACAATGTGGAAAGTAAAGTTTGACAATTCCTTGGTGAGAAAAGATTCGATATCCGGCGACATCGTTTTGAGATAGCATAATAAATCGTTAATCGTTTTAATGCCGTGATCCGCCCTATTTTCCCAGGTGTCCTTGGCGTCTTCTCTTAGCCCGATGGAATTTAGGACCGATTTGATTTTTCGAAAATAGGCGCTTTTAACAAACTGGTACAAATTTTCAATGGCGGTTAATTCGGGTATAGCGACGGTCACAAGTTTATCAGCCAGGATAAAGGAATCGATGGTGTCGGTATTGGTTCCCCCGCCCAGGTCCAGGAGAATATAATCGGCGTCGAGTCTCTTAATTTGTTTGAACAGTCTTAGTTTTTGGGCGTAATTGATATTCGATGTCGAAACGGAATGGCTATTCCCCGGGATAATGGAAAGATTTTTGACAGGAGTGTTGACGATGAGGTCTTCCAGGTTTTGTTTTTTTTCGAAGAATTGGTTGATGGATTTGGTAGAATTTCGAATCCCGAAAAAAGTATGAATATTGGCTCCACCGAAATCTGTATCGATGAGAATAACTCGTTTACCCAACGCGGCAAGGCAATTGGCAAGTTGGCAGGCGACAAAGGTTTTGCCAGTGCCTCCTTTACCGCCGCCAACGGCCCATATTTCGGCTTCTTGTATCATTGTACCCTTGTGTTCCAGCACGGTAACTTATTTTCGTGTGCTTCAATTACAATTTAATTTTGATTTCGCTAATGACGCATCGAAAAAGAAAATCAATTATATCGTATTTCTCAAATAAAAGAAAGCTTGTTGATACAATTATCAAATTTTTTACTGCAACACACAATTTTAGCCCTCATGCCACACAAGGGTATTGTTTGAACCAAATTCTGAATCGAGTATATTCAGAAAAAACGAAAGTCTATTTTGAGAGAGTGGACGTTAAATTTTGACCACGTTTCTAGCGTGAACGCCTTTGGGACCTTCTGCGACTTCAAATTGGACCTTTTGGCCCTCTTTTAATGTTCTGAAGCCTTCATCCTGGATATCGCTGTGATGGACGAATACGTCATTTCCTTCATCGGTAGAAATGAATCCGTATCCTTTTTTTGCATTGAACCATTTAACTGTACCTTTGGCCATTATTCCTCCTTTGGCAACTGTTCATTGTTTAGTAAATAAATAATGACCGAAACTAGAAACCTAGAGTTCCTTATCCATATTCAGATGGTAATAACGAACCTGGGCCAAATTTCGAACCCTTTATTTACGCAGTACGAAGTATTTTACAATAGCTTCGTGGTTTTGTCAACAGGATTTGGATGCCCGGATTCACCACCAGTTTGTCAGAACCCTTTTGTAAAAAGGTTCCGACACCTCCCAAAATTTTTATTAAGGTGAATAATCTAACGCTTTAGGAAGTCCAGAAACCCTTTCTCGAAAGGGTTTTCTGGTGGTCGAAGACATATTTGACGGTGGATTTCGGGATGGAGTCAGCAATTCTCTTTTTGGAAAAACAGTGACACAGTGAATATGATCGAGGTAATTTGAGCATCGTCGAGGTTAAAACCTTATCGGTTGCATGATTTGCATAAAAAACCACAAATTTACCTCGTCGTTTTAAGTATTTGCATTCGATTGTTTCATTCGGGACAAAAATTACAGCTATTGCATTAATATGCGGTAAAAAAGGACAAATATTTCGAAAAAAGCATGAAGTTGACATAGAAACCTCGATGATGCAGACAGGGCCATATAAACCACCGGCTTTGATTTTTTTTACCCGCTACTATAGCTATTACTAAGAATACCGCTAAGTTAAGGTTTTTTTTGATAAAAGGGGGCGTATCGGTGCCTTTGAAATGATGAATGATGAATGATGAGTTGGGAAGAGGAGCGCGAGGTGAAAGTAGGAACGTGTTCTAATCACGCCCCAGAAATAGAGGATATTCCGGCAATGCAATAATAAAAACCGTCCGTGACGGGCCGACTACAGCCCCCTGGATTTGAATTTAACTCGAATATTAGCCTTAACTTAGCAGCATTCGGGACAGTAAAGAAAATTATAAAACCAAAATAAACCGTTTGTCTACGAGAGGGAAATAATGAAAAAAAACCGCAGCGGATGAACGGCGCTTTTATTACAAGAAAAGAGCTTAAACGGGTGGTTTCTCGCATCGGTTAGGTCTCGATTTGCTTATCGATGGCGGCGATCGACACTAAAAGTGTCGACGACGACACTAAAAGTGTGAACGACGACACTAAAAGTCTCGACGATGACACTAAAAGTGTCGACGACGATCAAAATTTACCCGTTACCGGGGTTAAAATATTAATGAATGAGTTTCGGGGAGTAGGTGACGATGTTCAAATAGGACGTTCAAGGGTGCACCGACACCACCGACACGCACCGACACGCCCCCTTTTATCAAAAAACCTTAACTTAGTGGCACTCGGGACAGTCGAGAAAAGTCTAAAAAACGATGAATCGGATTTCAGGCCAACTCTTTTCGATATTATAAATCTTTTTGCAAGAAAATAACGTATCGAATGTTCCAGTATATTAAACAATAGGAGTAAAGATGAAGAGAATTTTATTAATTATTATCGGTTTAGCGGTTATTTTGAGTTTTAACGGATGCGGTAAGAACGATTCACCCGGCGATAACCATAACGGCGCCGGTCAAAATACAGCCGACTCGAAAGAGAAAGACGGCAACCAAGAATCTAAAAACGGGGAAATCGACCTGGATAAACTTCCCCCACGCCTGAAAGAAGCAGTCGAAAGCGGTAAAATGACTAAAGAAAAAGCCAAAGAAATCATGGCCCGAATGAAAGACGGAAAATGGGGCGGTCAAGGCATGGGCCCTGAAGGCGGCGAATGGAACGGCGGCGGCAGCATGCCCACCGTTAAAGTCGAACAAACCAAACGCCAACCCATCAACGCCTTCCTGGTTCTCAACGGCGCCGTAGAACCGGAACGAAAAGTCGAAGTATACTCCCGCTTGTCCGCCTACGTGAAATCAATCGTCCGCGAAGAAGGCGACTTTGTCGATAAAGGCGCAATTCTCGCTTACCTGGACGATACGGAAATACGCATCAGCTACCGTCAAGCAGAAATCCAACTCAAACAAGCAGAACTCACCCTCAAAGACGAAGAAGCAAACATTAACCGAAGTCAAAAACTAAAAGAAACGGAAATGATCTCCGAACAGGATTTCCAAACAGCACAAGCAAAATTCAGCAGCGCTAAACTGGATTACCAGAATAAATTGGAAAATTATAAAAACCTTGAACTCCAAATGGGCTACACGCAGGTTAAATCCCCGGTAGAAGGCTACGTCACCCAACGATTGATGGAAGTGGGAAGCCGCGTCAACTCAAACCAACAAGTTTTCACCGTGGAAGATTTCTCTCCCCTCCTCGTCCGCGTTTATGTGCCCTCTGCGGATATCGCTAACCTGAAAACGGGCATGCCGGTCGAAGTCACCACAGATACTATTAAAGGAATGGTTTTCAACGGACGGATCAAACTGATTAACCCCCGCATCGATGTTCAATCCGGCACCATCAAAGTTACCGTGGAAACGGTAGATAACACCAGGCACCTGAAACCGGGCATGTTCGTAGAAACCAAGATATTGATCCGCAACAACCCGGAAGCCCTGGTCATCCCACGCAATTGCATCATCTATAAACAAAATGAGGCATATGTTTTTATTTTTAATCTCAAAGATATGCAGGTTTCACAGCGCGCTATTAAAACCGGTATAGCCGAAGGTAATAATATGGAAGTATTAGAAGGCCTCGATGAAGGAGAACAAATCGTCACTGTAGGAGTGGACGGCCTAAAAGACCAAATGAAAGTGAGACCGGTCAAATGAAAATCGTAAAATTCTCTTTAAACCACCCGGTTACCGTTTTTATGTTTACCCTGGCGGCAATAATTTTCGGGTTCATATCTTATTCCAAGCTACACCTCAACTTATTACCTACCATTACTTACCCGACCTTAACGGTCAAAACGGAATACCCGGGAACCGCCCCCTCCGAAATCGAACATATCATTACAAAACCCATCGAAGAATCTGTGGGAGTCGTGGATAATGTTTTACGCATCTCCTCGGTATCGAGAGCCGAACTCTCCGAAGTCACGGTAGAATTCGCCTGGCATACCAATATGGATTTCGCTACCCTTAAAGTACGCGAAAAACTGGACCTGCTCAACCTACCGGTGAACGCGAAAAAACCCATTATACTTCGCTACGACCCGAATACCGACCCGGTATTGAAACTGGGCATTACCGGCAGCGCCGGCTTATCCAAAACCAGGTATATCGCGGAAACCGATATCAAACAAGCGATAGAAAGCACGGAAGGAGTCGCCGCCTGCTCGATATCCGGCGGCCTGGAAGACGAAATCCATATCGATATGGACGAAATCAAACTCAATAACCTCAACCTGCCCATCACTACGGTGGCTAACCGCCTCGCCCAGGAAAATATCAACCTCTCCGCCGGTATCCTCAAACAACAAGACAGCCAATTCCTGGTCCGAACCGTCAACGAATTCAAAACAGTCGACGAAATCAAAGAAATCATCATCGAAAAACGCAATAATGTCCCCATCAAACTGGGCAGCATCGCCAACGTCTTTAGGGGCTTCAAAGAACGAAAAGTCATCTCCCGGATCAATGGAGAAGAATGCATCGAAGCGGCCATATACCGCGCAGCCGACGCCAACACGGTTACGGTATCCGATGCTGTCCTGGAAAAATTAAAAAAAATCGAAACCTCCATTTTCAAACCGAATGATATGAAAGCGACGATAATCACCAACCAGGCCAAATTCATCAAGAGTACGATCGACGAAGTGATATCCACCGCCATTTTAGGCGGTATCCTGGCCATCCTGGTGCTCCTATACTTTTTAAAAAATATGCGGAGTACCCTCATCATCGGCCTTGCCATCCCAATTTCCGTAATTATTACTTTCTTCCTGATGTTTTCTTTCGACATCTCTTTAAATATCATCTCGCTCGGAGGCCTCGCCCTGGGTATCGGTATGCTGGTGGACAACTCCATTGTGGTCCTGGAATCCATCCAACGATACAAAGACCAGGGAAGAGATTTATATAATGCCGCATTGGAAGGTACTTCCGAAGTGGCCGGCGCAGTGACCGCATCCACGCTGACTACCGTAGCGGTTTTCTTCCCCATCGTTTTCGTAGAAGGAGTCGCGGGACAATTGTTCAAAGATATGGCCCTCACCGTCACCTTTTCTCTCCTGGCCTCCCTGGTCGCATCTCTGACTATAGTTCCTATGCTCTTTTCTTCCCTGAGACGAAAAAACACAAGCGATCGCCTTTCCAACTACTTAAAAAAAATCTTCACCCCCATCGACAAAATCCATAACGGCGCATTAAACTTCTATAAACGTTTCCAGGATTTTGCCTTCAACCATAAAAAAACCATTGTTATTACTGTATTATTGCTATTTATCATTTCCATCAGCTTTTCCATATTTATGAGCAAAGAATTGATCCCCGTCATTTCCCAGGGTGAATTCTTAATCAACGCCGAATTTAAACCGGGTACATCCCTGGCGGAAAATGCATCCGTTGTCTCGCGGGTTTCCGAGCTGCTCAAGAAATACCCCGAAATCGAAAATGTCTATGAATCCGTAGGAAAAGGTTCCCGCGGAGGCGTAACCTTCCAGGAAGAAATGGAAAACCTCTCGGAGTTCACCGTGAGATTGAAAAAAGGAATCCTGGGTAAATCCGAAGATCGAATCATGGAAAAAATACGCGGAGACCTTGAAACCTTCGCCGATATGAAAGTAAAAATATATAAGCCCCGCCTTTTCTCCTATAATGCCCCCCTCGAAGTGATCATCTCCGGCAATAACCTGGATCAACTGAAACAGGTATCGGATGAATTATTGGGAAAAATCCGGGGAATCGAGGGGATTACGGATTTGAAATCCAGCATGGAAGAAGGATACCCGGAAATCCAGATCGTGCTGAACCGGGCTCAATTGGCTTCCCAGAATATGACCATCAACGAAGTGGGGAGCCAGATTCGCAATAAAATCGAAGGAAATGTGGCCACGAAATTCCTGGAAAGCGACCGTGAAGTGGATATCCGTGTCCGGTTATCGGAAAACTTCAGGGATAACTCTGAAAAAATCAGCCGGCTCAGTATCCGGAACGGCCTGGGCATCGAAGTTCCTTTAAAAGCTGTGGCAGAAATCGATATCAAAGAAGGCCCGGCAGAAATCCGGCGCATTTTCCAACAGGAATCCGCTGTCATTACGGGGAACCTGGTGGGGATAGACCTGCAAACGGCTAAAAATAAAATAATGGAACTGGCCAATTCGGTTAAAAAACCTGACGATTTCGCCATCTACCTGGCAGGCCAGAGTAAAGAACTCGATGTGGCTTTTAAATCCATGATGTTTGCGATTGCCCTGGCAATATTCCTGGTTTACCTGGTTATGGCTTCCCAATTCGAATCCTTTATCAAACCTTTTATTATTATGTTTACTATTCCATTAGGAATAATCGGCGTGTTTATTGCGAATGCCGTAACGGGAATATCCGTTAATGTGATTGTTTTCCTCGGGTTGATCATCCTATCCGGTGTCATTGTCAATAACGCCATTGTGCTGGTGGATTATACCGGTATTTTGGAGAGACGCGGGATGTCTAAAATGGAAGCCCTTAAAACAGCGGGATTGGTTCGATGGCGCCCGATTTTGATGACCACGATTACGACGATCCTGGGCTTGCTGCCCATGGCCCTCGACTTCAATGAAGGTTTTGAAATCCGGATTCCCCTCGCCGTTACACTGATCGGCGGACTCACCTTCGGTACATTCCTGACACTCGTATTTATTCCCATCATTTATAATGGGATGATCAAAGAGAGTAAAAAAGAGGAGGCGTGATAAGCACATTAAACCCGTGATATCATGAACCCCCGGAGAATGTAAACAATGAATTTACCTGAATTTTCAATAAAAAAACCCGTTACCGTCGTGGTAGGCATGCTGATATTCCTCACCATCGGTGTGATATCGATTATTAAGCTGCCCCTGGAGATGTTCCCGGATATTTCATTTCCCGGTTTAATGGTCCAGGTGCCTTACCGGTCGTCATCGCCTGAAGAAGTGGAACGTGTCATCACACGGCCAATGGAAGAAGTATTGTCCACCATCAATAACATGAAAAATATCCGTTCCACATCTTCTGCCGAGAGTTCCAATGTCTTCGTCGAGTTCGAGACCGGCACCAATATGGATGTGGCCTCGATGCAGATACGCGATAAGATCGACCAGGTTCGCGACCGGCTGCCGGACGATATCGAACGAATCCGGATCCGGCGCTGGTCCATGTCGGACAGCCCGGTTATATCGTTCAGCGTCTCCAACCCGGGAGACCTTCAACAATTCTATTTCATGGCTGAAAACTATATCCTCCCGGAACTGGAACGCGTGGAAGGGATCGCCAATGTCGAAATCCGGGGTATCCGGGATAAACAATTGATTATCACCTTAAAACCCGAACTGGTTTATTCCAGCTCCATCAATATCATCGATCTGATCGATACGCTCAGGAACAACAACGTCAATGTTTCCGCCGGTTATGTGGAAAGCGATAAACGTTATTCGGTTCGTATCCCGGGCGAATTGAAACAAGTGGATCAAATCAACGAACTCCCGCTAAACCGCCAGGGGCTGCGCATCAAAGATATCGCCACCGTTACTTACGATTACCCGGTGAAAGAGGAATACCATAAACTGAACAGCAGGGAATCGTTGAGTTACCGGGTCTACAGGGCTTCAAACGCCAACGTGGTGGATGTGTGCCGTAAAGTCAAATCCACCATGGAAAAGATAAAAAATACGGAGCCCCTCCTTAAAAACATGGACATGCTCTATTACAGGGACCAATCGGAAGATATATTGAATAGTTTATCCGATCTCACTTCTTCCGGGATTCTTGGGGGTATACTCGCTATCGCCGTTCTATTGGTTTTCCTCGGCGAAATCCGCAGTACTCTCATTATAGGCCTGGCCATCCCCATGTCCCTGGTTATTACTTTTTCCTTTATGTATCTTTACCGGGCTATCTTTAATGCCCCGATAACCATTAATGTTATATCCCTCAGCGGATTGATGATGGCCGTGGGTATGCTGGTGGATAACGGCATCGTGGTACTGGAAAATATGTACCGTCTCCACCAGGAAAAAGGATATCCGCCCATGAAAGCTGCCATTAAAGGGAGCAGCGAAGTGGCTATGGCGGTCACTGCTTCTACTCTTACAACAGTCGTCGTGTTTGTCTCTCTCGGTTTCATTTCTGCCAGCGGTTTCGGACGTTGGATGAAAGATTTTTCCATTACCATCACCCTTTCGCTTATTGCTTCGTTGATTATCTCATTAACGTTTGTCCCCTTGGCGGGCAGTAAACTATTGACGGGAAAATCACGGAAAAAAGCCAGGTGGCTCGACAGCCTCACAAAAAACTACGGAAAAGTCATCCACTTTACGATTAAAAATCCAAAAACCAAGCTATTTACAGCTTTTATCGCTCTTTGTCTTTTTATCTCCGCGTTATGGATGATGAGTAATGTGGAAAAAGAATTCTTTCCATTTAGCGAAGAGAGAAACCTGGAAATGAATGTTTATATGCCCAGGAGTATGACATTGGAGCAGATGGATCGACTGTTCGACACTTACGAGTCGATCTTGAATAAAAATAAAAAAGAACTGGGAATTATTACAATAACCACAGATTATGGGATCAACAACCGAAGGGAAGGACGTTTCAGGGGCGGCATCGAATTGTACTTCACGGAAACAGGTCCTACCATCAGCCAGGTGAAAGAAAAGTTACTCCAATTATTTCCCCAGCCTGCCGGTATTACGTATGAATTCGGCGAGCGGCACGGGAGGGGCGGACATGGTGGGGGAATGCGTGTCGAACTTACAGGCATGAATTTCTCCAAATTGAGTGAATTGGCCCCTATTGTCATGACTAAATTACGAACTATCCCGGAAGTGGAAGACCTGACTTCGGATCTCGAAGGCGGCGACATGCAGCTCATGGTTTCCGTGGATCGCAAAAAAGCCGAAAGCAGCGGGGTCAATACCAACCGAGTGGCACGTACGATTATGAATTCCATTTCGGATCGACCTGTAGGGAAATTCAAAACGGAAAACAAGGAAATCGATATCATCGTGAAAATGCAGAAAGACAGGGGTTTTTCCCAGGATGATTTGAAAAATCTCAGCGTCGGGACTGCGTCTCAGCCTATTCCAATTTCCGCCATATCCGATTTTTCATTTCGTTTTGGATCGATGTCGATCAGTCGTGAGAATAAAAAATCGCAGTTGCGGATCACCATCAATACCAAAATCCAGGGTATGATGCGAATTTCGGAAAAGATTACCGAAGTTATGAATACAATCCAGTTTCCTGAGGGATATTCCTGGAGTTTGGGTTCCCAGTGGCGCGATTTCCAGGAGTCGCAGAAGAGTTCGATGACTGCGGTGTGGTTGGCCATCATATTCATTTACATTATCATGGCGTCGTTATTCGAGTCTTTCGTTCACCCGTTCACGATCCTTTTGACTGTTCCGCTGGCGCTTTTCGGTGTGGCTCTTCTTTTTACGGTTACGGGTATAACTCTTAATAATTCGTCATACCTGGGTTTATTGACGCTTTTCGGGATTGTCGTGAATAATGGGATTATATTGATCGATCACATTCGTTTCCTGCGCCGCGGCGGTATGGAGAAGAATCCATCCATTATCCAGGCGGGTAAAGACCGGTTGAGGCCGATTCTAATGACGGCCATTACGACGATTTTCGGTGTGCTGCCTATGGCATTACCTTCATTATTACCCTCGGTATTCCCGGCCGCGCAGGGGAGGTCTGCGATGTGGGCGCCGATCAGTGTTGCTATTCTTGGTGGTCTGACCACATCGACCTTCTTTACGTTGATTATCTTGCCTACGTTTTATTCGATTTCCGATTCCGTGACTCGTCGGGTTAAAAAGCGTTTTGGTTTCGAAAGCAATAATAATTACATTTAGCACTCCAAACATCCCTATTGTAAAAATTTTTCGGGGTCCAGGGGCGGTTTTTTAAAAAAGCCCCTGGGCGCTGGAAATCCAAATAAAAAAATTCTCATGAAACGCCGTGTGATTGTACGTTTATCTCCTTTAAACCGTCTCTCGTTTCCTGTGCTTTTGAATGCGTGGGAGCAGTATGGGATCGATGCTCATTTCGATATTCTCGTTCGTACCGAGCCGCTTCTTCCCCGGGAATTCCAGCCAGGGGACATTGTTCTTTTTTCTTTTATGACCTCGGTATTGCCTGCGATCCATGAAGAAATCAAAACCATCAAAGCCTTGAAGATACCGGGTATTTTATTATGTGCGGGGGGGCCGCATGTCAATGGCGAGCAAGAGCTGTCGTATCGGATGGGTTTCGATATTCTTTTTAAAGGTCCGGGAGAGGAGACGTTTGTCGATTTTGGGAACGATTTAATCGGTGGGCGGGTGCTGCGGGACCGGTATGAATCCAGGGGAAACCAATTTTCGGGGGATTATCTTAACCGTTTTTTTCCTGTTTCCCGTCATATCGATACGATTCCCCCGCTGGAAATTATGAGGGGGTGTTATTGGAATTGCCGGTATTGTAGTACGTCGATGGAGCGGGTTCATTTTCGAAGTATTTCTTCAGCCGACTATTTTTTTAAAGAGATGAAAAAGCGTCGGATGACCCGGTTAAATTTTATTTCTCCTTCATCGATGGAGTATGGGGCGGTGAAAGGTCGCCGTTTGCGTTTGGATTTAATCGAGGAGCTTCTTTTTTTGGCGGTTTCGTACCGGTTCCCGTTTAACGAATATGGGATATTTCCTTCCGAAGTGCGGCCCGATACTGTAACCGATGAAGGTGTCCGGATGCTGAAGAAATATGTTTCCAACACCTATATTACCATCGGTGCGCAGAGTGGTTTGAATGAACGGTTGAGGCAGTTGCGGCGCGGGCACACCGTCGAAGATATCGAAAGGGCTGTGGCGATAGCGAATAATAATGGATTTCGTGCTTTCCTGGATTTTATAGTGGGTTACCCGGATGAAACAGGGGAGGAGCGTCGTGCAACCGTCGATTTTATCAAGCGTATCAATAAAAAATACCGTATTCGGGCGCATTTGCATCATTTTATCCCGATTGCCGGTAGTCCTTATGGTTTCCGGTTTCCTTCCTTTTTAAATCCGATGGAAAAGGAGGAATTGGTCCGCTTAAAATCTGCGGGGATTGTCATCGATGGGTGGGTCAGTAATGAGCAGCATGCGCAGGTTTATCTTAATTGGCTTAAAACCGAATTCCCGGGATATTATTCTCGTTTCTCTTAAATAAATTTTATTTACAGTATACGCTCGATAGCTGGGACAGGCATGCCTGTCCCCTACACCCATTCCCCTTTCTTCTTTTCACACTTCACATTTCTAAAAATTTTTTTGTCCGTCTTTTTTATAAAAAAAGCGGAAAAGCGATTGACGAATAGCCTTGTCTCTCTTATAATAGGGGCTTATATTATCTAATGGAGGTTTTCCGTGACTTATTCTTTTGCAGCAGACGTATTTGATTTTGATCGAATGGGGGAGAGTTTATCCCCTTCCATTTTTAAAAGGTTCAAAAAAACCGTCGATGAAAAAAAGAGCCTCGATGCGGACGTGGCGGATTCGATTGCCGCTGAAATCAAAAAATGGGCGGAATCCAGGGGGGTCACTCATTACACTCATTGGTTTTTGCCTTTAACCGGTTTGACTGCGGGTAAGCAGAACACTTTTTTGGATAAAGATGAAAATGGAAAAGTGATTTCCAATTTTTCCGGTCGCGAGTTAATCAAAGGCGAGCCCGATGCGTCTTCTTTCCCTCATGGAGGGATGCGTTCGACGTTTGAAGCGAGAGGTTATACGGCGTGGGATCCTACATCGCCGGTTTTTATCGTTCGACGGGAGAAAGGATGTATTCTTTATATTCCATCCGTATTTTTCGGTTATAATGGAAAAGTGCTGGATAAAAAGACGCCGCTTTTGAGGTCTTTAAAGCTAATCAACGATGTTTCTTTGAAAATATTGAAGCGGTTTAACCAGAAAGTAAACTGGGTGAAAAATATGGTGGGGCCCGAGCAGGAGTTTTTCTTGGTGGACGAGAAGGATTTTTTTCGTCGACCGGATTTAAAGACTCTGGGCCGTGTGATGTTTGCTGCGCGCCCCCCCAAAGGCCAGCAAATGGGAGATCATTATTTTGGGGCTATACCCGACCGCGTTCTGCGGTTCTTGGAGGTGGTGGAAGAAGATGCCTTCAAATTGGGTATTCCCATTAAAACCCGGCATAACGAAGTGGCACCCAACCAATTCGAGATTGCCCCCATTTATGAGGAAGCCAATATTGCCACCGATCACAACCAGGTGCTGATGGATTTGTTGACTACTACAGCCAGGAAAAACGGTATGGTTTGTCTTCTTCATGAGAAGCCCTTCCTGTTTTTTAACGGCAGTGGGAAACATGTGAATTGGTCTTTGATGGACAGCAACCATCGGAACCTGCTCACCCCCGGCAAGCAAAAAAACACCCGGTTGGCGTTTTTGAGTTTCCTGGCCGGTTTTATTATCGGTATAAATCGCCACAATGACCTTCTTCAATCCGTGTTGGCTTCGGCTGGGAACGAGCTGCGGTTAGGAGGGCATGAAGCACCCCCTTCCATTATTTCCGTGTATCTTGGAGACGAAATCCAGGCTATTTTGAATAACATGGAAATGTTTGTGGAAGGGAAGATCAAAAAGGCCCCGTTAATCCAGTTTGAAGATTTTGTTCCCCCCATTTTCCATGACATGTCGGACAGGAACCGGACATCTCCCGTAGCGTTTACCGGGAACAAATTCGAATTCCGTATGCCCGGGGCGTCTGCGTCCCTGGCTTTTCCTGTTTCCGTTATCAACCTTGCGGTATCCGACGGGTTGGAAGAAATTTCCCGCCGGCTCGAATCGGCCGATAATGAAAGAAAAATCATGGAAGTGGTGAAAACCGCCATTGCCGACCATTCCGCTGTTATTTATGAGGGAGATAATTATGATCGCAAATGGAAAGAAGAAGCCGGGAACAGGAACCTATATATACCCACTTCCGTACCCGACACCATCGATTGCCTGAAAGCCGATAAAAATATATCTCTCTTCGAAACTTACTCTATTCTCAAAAAGGATGAGATCGAAGCCAGGGCAGATATTAAGATCGAGGTGTATGTTAAAACGGTTGAAATGGAGCTGCGGGTTGCACGGTATTTGCTGCGGGCTTACATTATCCCCGCTGCGCTCAAAAACCAGGAAATGCTGCTGGGCGCTATTCATGGGTTTCCACAGGAAATCATAAACAAAAACCCCTCTATTCTCGACAAACAAGTGGAATTTATCGAAAAATTTACTCAAAAAATCAACAAAGCCATGGAATTGCTTTCTCTCCTGGACGAGGATAATGAAAAGTTAAAACAAGGAACCGACAGGGAAAAAGCAGGTCTATGTTCCCGTACAATTCGGCCCCATATTATAGATACCGGCGTATTGGTAGAAAAGATAGAAGAGCGAGTGGATCACCTATTCCTGGAAATGCCCCGGGTGACGGATATTCTATTTCGATGAGTCAGAAGAACCTTGCCGGCCTGGAAGCAAGGTCTATTTTGTATTTTTGTCGAACGTGATTAATCAGTATTAATAGGGGCAGGGCTTACAAGCGGTATATGCTGTAGGGCATGCCCAGCAACCCGAAATGTCGCATCCTGAAACGGCAACTGTTGCGCAGAGTACCCCACCTACTTTTACTGTATCGCAATACAGGTTACAGCTTACGTAGGGATAACTCCTTCCTCCATAAACTCGGTCCATTTCTTTGTTTTGTAAATTTGAAACGGTAACCGCCTTCAAACTTAATTTCTTTGGATCCTTCTTAGGTTTCATTTATTGTTCCTCCCCGAAGAAAAAGAACCAGGCCTGGCTTTTCTTATTCGTTTGATTTTCGGTACCTTCTTTTTCTTCGATAGCGTCATGCTTTACCTCATTTTAGAAGAAGTATTATAATAAGATAGTATTATAAATGAAAAAAAATTTTTTTTAAAGATTTTTTGAGAATAAAAGAACTTTGAAAAGAGATTGCAAAACCAGGTATTCTATGATAAATTGACACCGTGATTTAAATGAAAATATATTGGCGTACAAATTACAGGAAATAAGCATCGGAGGTCTAAACAATGATCGCTTCACATTTAATAACGCATGGATTGTTTTATATGATAATGGTGAACGGTTACCTTTTTATTCTTATGCTCACCGCCAACCCCCGGGTCTGGGGCTACCACGACTACCCGGAAGCTATAAAAATCAAGGTTCCGCCTCAAACCCGGAAGGAAAAATTGCTGGCAACGTTTGTAGGACTGCCCTGGTTTGCATTTACCCTGGGGTTTCCCATCTATTCGACCTTTGCACTCAAAAGCAAATTGGGGGGCGAGGTTTCTTTCCTCGCGGCCTTCCTGAACATGATCGTATTAAATCTATTGGCTGCACTGGGTGACCTGGTCGTATTGGATTGGTTAGTAATCAGCAAAATCACTCCTAAATTCGTAATAATCCAAGGATCGGAAAAAGCGGATTACAAGGATTTTTCAAATCACTTTAAAGGACATGCGAAGGCGAGTATTGTACAGGTTCTTATTTGTTTGCTCATCGCCGCAATCGCCAGCTTTCTTTAAAATGGGTGGATGTCGTGATTGAAATTCCATGTCCCGGCTGCGGAGTTTGTTTTCCTTTGATGGAAGGCCCAACGCATCGGTATATGGAATCTTCGCCCGGCTGCTGGTCAGCCTATGGCTAGATCCTGGTAAAAGAATATTCCGATGCTCGCTATATGAAATTCCATCGCCTGACCGTCGATACATATGCGGCTCAACACCCGGGCAGACCATCTCATCGGGATATATACAGTATTAGTATTGAAACGATCGGTGGAGCACAAAACTTTCACTTGGTTAGAACCGCCAACCTCCAACTGGTTGCTTCTGAAGAAACCGATTTTTCCAAATCTAAAAATATAGTCCAAAAAAATGAAATTTATTTTAAAAACTGCGGATAGTTGACAAATGAAAAAAAAAATATTATAGTATCGAACAGGAAAAATTAAATACCTGAATGGAAAATAAAAATGAAAAGAGACAGCGAAAATGCTTTGATTGTAATTTTAAAAAGCAGGTGATACCATGAACATGGATACCCAGTCCTTTAAAAAAATTATTAAAATAGAACTCCCCATCCTGATTAAAAAGGATAAAAAAATACGAGATTGGATTCTAAAATTGGCAAGAGAAGAAGTTGCCGGAAAAACCGACAAAATATTAGTGGAAACAGGAAGTAAGTTCGACCTCATCATGGAAGAATTGAGACGTGATAGAGAAGCACAAAGTAAGAAGTGGGAAGAGCAAAATAAGAAGTGGGAAGAGCAAAATAAGAAGTGGGATGCGCAAGAGAAGAAATGGGATGAGCAAAATAAGAAATGGGAAGAACTCAAAAGAGAAGATAAACTGAAGTGGGATGCGCAAAATAAGAAATGGGAAGAAGATAAGGAAAGGTGGGAAGAGTTTAAAAAAGAGATGCGCCTCATCCATGAAAAAGTCGATAAAAACAAGATCGATACCGAGCGGCTATTAATGACTACGGTCGGAGCCCTGGGTGCAAGATGGGGGCTTCGCTCGGAAGCCAGCTTTCGCAATGCACTGAAGGGAATTTTAACGGATCAGGGTATAACCGTCGAACATATCGATGAATTCGACGACGAAGGCATTGTTTTCGGATGGCCCAGCAGCGTGGAGCTCGATATTATCATTAAAAACGGCTCTTTGATGATCTGTGAACTAAAGTCTTCCATGAGCAAAGCGGATATATTTACCTTTTATAAGAAGGCTTTATTCTATGAAAAAAAATATCAACGTAAAGGAGACCGCTTCATCGTCATTACACCGATGATAGACAAGAACGCCCAGGTCGAAGCTGAAAAATTCGGCATTAAAGTTTATACGTATATCGGGGACTTTACTTTAGACTCATAAAGCACCGATTAACCTTAAAAAACCCAAAACGATTTTCACTGTTGAAAATTTACTCTCTTATTGGTAAAATTCATCCATGAAACCTTTCAACCATTTCAACCTAAATAAGAGAAAACCATGAGCATCTATTTAAAAAACGCCGCATATATCGATTGGAAAACATTGGAATTCAAACAAGGCCATATAAAAGTCTTCGAAGGCCCAAACCGAGGGATCGAATGGATCCCCTCCCCCGACCATATCCCGGAAATGCCCGGGAAAGGAGAACCCAATACCATTATCGACTGCAAAGGAAAATGGATTACAAAATCCTTCGGGTGCGGACATCATCATGTTTATTCTGCACTGGCCCGCGGCATGCCTGCCCCTAAAAAAATTCCTGCAAATTTCCACGAAATTCTCCAATATATCTGGTGGGCACTGGATAAATGCCTCGATCCGCAAATGATCGAAGCCAGCGCATTGGCCACCGCTGTGGCTTGCGCTAAACACGGCGTTACTTTCGTCATCGATCACCATTCCTCTCCATTCTCCATCGAAAACTCCCTCAAGATCATCGCCGACGCCTTCGACAAAATAGGAATTTCACACCTACTCTGCTGCGAAATGTCGGACCGCGACGGTGAAACCCCTTCGCAAAAAGGCCTGGAAGAAACAGGAAATTTCTTAAAAAACGGCGGGCAAGGATTGGTTGGGCTACACGCTTCGTTTACCGTTGGGAATGATTTACTCCAAAAAGCCGTGAAACTCGCGGAAACATACAACTCCGGTATCCATATCCATGCGGCGGAAGACCCCATCGACCCAGATTCCTGTTTAAGAGATCACGGCGTAAGGGTCATCCAACGCTTACACGCTGCCGGCGCACTGACCTTCAAAAAAACCATCCTCGGACACTGCCTCCACCTGGACGAAAACGAAAAAGAACTGGTTCGCAACTCCCCCGTATATATCGCCCAAAATACCGAAAGCAACCTGAACAACAACGTGGGAGTATTCGATTCCAGGGGCTTTAACACCGATCATATTTTACTGGGAACCGACGGCATGCACAGCGATATGCTCCGCAGCGCAAAAGCCGCTTTCCTGGTTGGCCAATCCTCCGGCGCCGATTCCCCGGAAACCATTTATAAACGCTTCCGTAATGTCCACAAATACCTCCAGGAAAATAATTTCACCGGGGACTCCGAAAACAACCTCGTTATCCTCGACTATGACTCCCCTACCGATATGACCCCCGAAAACTTCTACGGCCATTTTATTTTCGGACTCGAATCGCTCCACATCGAAAGCGTCATCTCAAAAGGCAAATTAATTGTCCGGGACAGGAAAATCCTCACCATCGACGAACAAGAAACCCTGGATTTCTCAAAAATCATGGCTAAAAGACTCTGGAAATGCTTGAAATGAGTGTGCAAATTCCTTCACCTGGGCTTTTGAAATTTTTTGCCGGCATGATTGCGGTTTTCTTATCGGAACTTTTAACTATTTTTTATTTGTGCTTAGTACTTCTCTTTCATCGGTTTTGCTGTCGGTGGCGGCGACGGTGCCCGGTACTGTTTTTAATGAAATATGAAGGTTGGCGATGAATATAAAACCCAGGATGATCTTCGGCAAATACGAAATCACATGAAGCATCAACCCGTAACTCAGGGCCGCACTTTTTTCAATATTAAACATCGTCAGCACCAATAATACCGTATACTCGAAAATACCGATTTTCCCCGGTACCGACGGTAAAGTCATGCCGATGGTCAAGATTACTTGCAGCAGCAGCGCTTTAAAAAAAGAGAGTTGGAACCCATACGCTTTAAAAAGGATTAAGTTCGTTACCACCTGGGTAAAGAGAGTCAACAGCGTCAGAAACACGACCCAAAACAAAATTTTTATATTTTTTAACAAGGAGAACGCTTCCATACCTTTTTCAATGAAACCTAAAACCCGCGTTCTTAATTTTCCAGGGAGAATCTTTGAAATATATGTCAACCATCGTAATACCGCTGCCCGTTTCCATACCAGGAAAATGGTCAAGGGGATTAATAATACGGAAAAAATTAAAAAAAGCCGGTGGCCTTTCAACTGGGTTTGAAAAGTAACCATGAGGGGCGCCAGTACCAGGAGTATGATAAATACAAAGGTTTCGGTGATTTTTTCGATAAAAATGGTTCCCAGTAAGTAGGAACCGGAGACGGGATATTTTTTGGCTGCGAACCAGGCTTTGAAGAGTTCCCCGATACGGGCCGGGATAATAATATTGGCATATTGAGAGATGATATTATAGCGGAATATATCCCACATTTTCATGTGTGTTTTGGATTTGACCAGGAGTTGCCATCGAAGCCCCACGATATAAACGCTTAGAAGTATTGTAAATACGGCCGGGATAATCCATAACAGGTTCACCTGGGAAAAAGAACCTTTCAAAGTTTTCCAATCCAGGTTTTTAAAACTAAGCCACAGAGCCAGGGAAGTAACCAGGATACCCAGGATGTATTTAAGCGGATTTTTTTTCATTAAAGTTTGAGCTCGAATGCCTTAGTCATTGCATGCACGCTAAAGAAATGTCTTTGTTAACCATGCAAGGATTTTAGAGGAAATAGCGGGGTTTGTCAAGTCCTCTTGCCAATTCACAGTAATTGTCATTTTGGAATCGCGGGGGCTGTAGTCGGTTTCCGAATTCCTTCCATTATCCGTTGATCGTGAATCGTGAATCGTGAATCGTCGGCCGTCGGCCCTTCGTTGTATTATATAACCGTTCTGCATATACGTTATCTAATATAAGTTCGATTTTTTACTTAATGAAAAAGCAAACCTGGAAACGAGAACCCGTGCACCCGTGAACCGATTATTATCTTTTCTCGATTCATCAATCATCATTCATCATTTCAAAGGCACCGACACGCCGCCTTTTATCAAAAAAAACCTTAACTTAGCGGCATTCTTGACTGTCTCTTTTTTTTCCAACTTTCCAACTATCGAGCATTGACTTTTGATTATGAAAATTGTAGAATTATCTTTAAAAGCTTCAATCGATGGAGTAGAGAAGAGTTCAAATCTTAGAAGGTTTTTTTTGTGAGGCCATGTGGAGGTTAGCTAGTGGAGATAAAAAATTACCCCGAATTGCCCGTCCTGGTGGTAGACGATGAAAAGAATTTCCTGAAGAGTATTGAATTTCAATTAATTTCAAGAGGGATAAGCAAAGTAGAGACTTGTGAGAAAAGCGAAGAGGTGATGCCTCGTTTGAATGAAAAAAACTATTCAGTCGTTTTGCTCGATGTATTAATGGATGGAATAAGCGGGGAAAAGCTACTTAGCTGCATTATCGAAAAATACCCAGATTTACCGGTAATTATGCTAACAGGATTGGCTGATGTCGCTACCGCCGTTAAATGTATGAAAAACGGTGCTTTCGATTACCTGACAAAACCCCTAAATATGGAAATATTGATTAAAACGATCAACGATGCTATTAATAAGAGGATTCAAAAATTGGAAACTGAAAAAGTCGTCAACAGAATACCTGAAAATGATGATAATAATTTTTCAGATCAAGATGACGAAAGAAATTTTATAACCACAATTTATTTCCGCGAAATGCCTCCGGAAATTTTTTATTCAAACGAAGATGAGCAAGGAAAAGAAAAAGATTTTCTAAACATATTCTTTCAATTAATAAAAAGAAGAATCGATATCGAAAAAAGCGAAAAAGAAAAAACCACTCCAATAAGCATTAAACTAGAAGGAATAGAAGGTTTGATTTTTTGTTACCTGGCCTATAAGAATTACAAAGCGCTAAAAAATTTTCAATACCGATACTGGAACGATATACCAGATACTAATGAATTTCGATTTTCCGCCATCCCAGAAAATAATAATGAACATATCCCGGAATGGGAAATATGTTACGAAAACCTGAAAAGAAAAAATAAAAACATAAACGATGGAGATATACGGCAATATATATCAGTGCTTAGAAAAAAGCTAAAAGAATTATATGGAATAGAAGGAATTATCGATAGTACCCCCAAGGGAAGAGGAAATGGATATCTCCTGAAAGGCAGCGTAGAATTCTCTTTGAAGACCTGTTAATACTCACATCCATAACGTTAGTTTACGTTAGCCAAAGTCAATTAAAGCAATAACAGTTTATATTTCTGAAAATTTATACTAATTCTTATATTGGACAAAATTTCACAAATCAAGGAGGTACAACATGAGTAAGTATTACGACGGTATTCGACAGATGGTTGTGAGGGTTTTGCCTTTCCTCATTGCTGCCACACTCACCATTATCTTTTTCTCACTCCTTTCCCATTATTACATGGCAACCGGAACCGTGACTTCAAAAGTAATTTCAGTCTGGATGTAACGGTATGAGATTCCAAAAAAGAATGAGAAGAATAATAGGTATTCCCCGATGAAGATCAAAAACGAAGTATTTAAAAGCATCTTAAAACTTCAATTTCCCTCTTCCAACACTTCTTTTTTAAAAACAGGCAAAGCCGTATCATTAAATCAGGGTAATCGGAGTATGAGGAATAGCAATTTTCTAAAAATCCTGTTCTTCATACTCCCTACTCTCAAAATCAACTACCCGTGAGAACCATGAAAAGTGGGATTAAATTTTCAAAAAAATGGAGAACCCCCTTTGAACATGGCTCAATAATTGGGTATAATTATTTTTAAAAAATGGAAAAAGGTTTTTTAAAAAATGAACGTTTCCAAAGGGGAACCAAATGAAAAAAAACAAGGCTAATCTAAGTAACACGAAAAATGAGAGGTTTTGGCAAACTGTTCCTGCTGCGATATTAATTATGTCGCTCTTTTCGGGATTTTTTTATGCCCTGGGCCCCGTGCAGCAGGATGACGGCATCGAGTTTGAACAGATTTCCATCAAACAAGGCCTGTCGCAAGGTTCGGCCAATTGCATCCTCCAGGATAACCTGGGATTCATATGGATTGGAAATCAAAGCGGTTTGAACCGGTATGACGGGAAAGAATTCAAATCTTTTACTAATAATGCCGCTAACTCCAATAGTATCAGCAATAACCTGGTGATTTCACTATTCAAAGAAAAATCCGGCATACTCTGGATCGGTACCTATAACGGCCTCAACCGTTTCGACCCCACCACCGAAAAATTTTCAAACCACATCAGCGATCCGGGGGAATTCGAAGAATTTAAAAACAAATCCATATGGGCGATTGCTTCGGATAAAGATGGTAGGTTGTGGATCGGGACCGATGACGGATTATATGTGCAGAATATGGCACTGAAAAAGTTTATTAAATACAAAAATGAGAGTGGAAAAACCATTGAAAAAGTTAAGACTATATTCAGAGACAGGAACAAGACGCTGTGGGTTGGCGCAATGGATGGATTACACGAAATAACCCACGACAAAGATAAAACAACCATAGACATACAATATCAACTTATCCCAAATGACCTGTATCTCAATGAGACCGATGCGATGATCGAAGGTGACTCCGGCATACTGTGGATCGGAACCGTCGGAGGTTTATACATGTTTGACCGAGAGAAAAAAACTTTTGCAATTACCGCGGAGTGCTCGAAGATTAAACAGATCACCGTAATATTTGAAGACAAAAATCATATATTGTGGATCGGGACCCGGTCGGATGGATTGTATCGATTTGACCTCCAAACCCGTGTTCTTCAAAATTATAAAAATGATCCCACGAAACTCACCAGCCTGAGTAACAACAATGTCGCAGCTATATTCCAGGATAAAACGGATTTGATGTGGGTCGGTACGGTTGGGGGAGGCATTAATCGATTTTACCAGGTTAGATTACCATTCGACCTATTTAAAAACATTCCTGGATATATAGAAAGCCTTAGTAACAACGATATCCGGGGAATATGCGAAGATAAAGACGGTATGATCTGGATCGGCACCAACGGGCGTGGAATCACTAAATTCGATCCTCGCTATAGAACGTTTACCCATTATTTAATCGGTGATAAAGCATCCAAAAACCCTCGTAGGAATTATGTTCAAACCATTTTTATCGATAAAAATGGAATCATTTGGGTCGGCACCAACCGAAGCGGGCTATATAAGTTTAATCCTAAAGATGGGACATTTGAACAATTCACAAACCAATACATCGTCAAGGACGACCATATCCTGGAGATTTATGAAGACAAAGCGCAGCGATTGTGGATCGGTATCCTACATAAAGGGTTGATTGTGCTGGATAAAGATCGACATAAAGCAGTGAACTACAAAAATGACCCGGGAAACCCTTCGAGCATCAGCGACAACAATGTCTATTCCATTTTCCGGGACGAATCGAATTGCCTCTGGATCGGCACCAGCGCCGGCGGGTTGAATAAACTGGATTTAAATCAGTTTGCTTTCGACCCCAAAAAAGACCGGTTCACCCGGTTTCAACCCGATAAAAACAACAAAAAAAGCATCAGCGACAGCTTTATCTCGGCCATTTACCGGGATACAAAAGGAAGACTTTGGGTCGGTACCGGCGGTACAGGACTCAATCTACTCAAAGATGAAAAAACAAAGCAATTCAAAACGTATTCAACCCAGGATGGCCTACCGGATAACGTAATTTATGATATCCTGGAAGATTTAAAAGGTAACATCTGGGTAAGCACCAACCGGGGATTATCGAAATTCAACCCCCAAACTGCCCAATTTCGGAATTATACGATAAATGACGGGCTTCAAGGTCCTGAATACAACCGTAGATCCGCCTGTAAAAGCCATGAAGGGCTTATGTATTTTGGAGGTTTCAACGGGTTCAACGAATTTGATCCCGGTAAAGTTCAAGATACCTTTACCCCTCCCCCGGTGGTCATTACCTCCTTTAAAAAATTAAACAAGAATGTCCCCCTTCCCACCTCCATTTCGGAAACAAAAATGTTGAACCTCTCTTATAAAGACTCGTTTATATCTTTCGGGTTTGCCGCGTTGAGTTTTTTAGAGCCGGAGAACAACCAGTATGCGTACAAGCTTGAACCCATCAATAAAGAGTGGGTTTACCTGGGAAATAGACATGATATCGATTTTACTTCCTTAAGACCGGGCCGTTATACGTTACGGGTCAAAGCAGCCAACAACCACGGCGTCTGGAACGAGAAGGGAACATCGATCATTATAGGTGTAAGTACCCCCTACTGGTCAACCTGGTGGTTTATAGTCTTATTAATAGTGGTCGGAACTGTAAGTATTATAGGTTTAGTCAGATTTCGAACAAAAAAAATGGAAGAGCGAAATAAAAAGCTCGAAGACCTGGTGACAAAGAGAACGGATGAAATCACCCGGCAAAAGGAAGAGCTGCGGAAAACCAATAGACAATTAACCGAAGAAATCGAAGAACGAACAAATACAGAGAAAAAGTTAAAGGACAGCGAAGAGCTCTACCGTACATTGGTAGAAACCTCCCCGGATGCTATTACATTATCCGATATACAGGATGGGAAGATCATCATGGCCAACCCTCAATTCGCTGCATTATGTGGGTATACCAACGTCGATGAAATGCGAACGCATGCCAGGAATATTTTCGGTCTTATGGATGAAAAATCCCGCGAATTGGCTCATAAAAATATTGAAAAAATTAAAAACCACGGCGAAAATAGAAATACCGAGTATATTTTGATTTCAAAGGGCGGTACTTCCATACCGGTTGAATGCAGCTCTGCATTGGTTGAAATTCCGGGAGAAACTCCTCAATATTTTTTATCCATTATCCGGGATATTAGGAATCGTAAGAAAGCGGAGCAGCAGGAAAAAATCCAGCAAGAAAAACTCATCCAGATGGATAAGATGATATCGTTGGGAAGATTGGTGTCCGGCGTGGCCCATGAACTCAATAACCCGGCCAGCTCAATTAAAATGAATTCGGAAATCTTCGACCGGGTATGGAAAAATGTATCCCCTGTCTTGGAAGAGTACTATAAAACACATGGTGATTTTTCATTGGCCGGGATACCCTATATGGAGGCCAAACCCCGATTGGAAGAGTTAATCGTGGGATTCATGGAGAGTGCCTCTCGTATTGAAAAGATCATCAAAGACTTAAAAGGATATTCCCGCCCGGGCGATCCGTCTACACGGGAACCTATACAAATAAATTCGATTATCCAGTCCGCCATAAGCCTAACTCATAACCTGATCAAAAAAACCACTCCAAATTTTACCCTTGAATTGGCAGATGATTTACCGGTGCTGCAGGGGAACCCGCAAACACTGGAGCAGATATTCATCAACCTGATCCAGAATGCCTGCCACGCCCTCCTGGATTCCAATAAAAATCTCTCTATATCTACCGCTTATAACAGTGAAAAGAACCAGGTGGTTGTCAAAGTGAAGGACGAAGGAGTAGGAATCTCCAAAGACCAGCTCAAATACATCACAGACCCGTTTTTTACCACCAAACGAGACCAGGGCGGAACCGGACTGGGCCTCTGGATTTCGCTCCTCATCATCGAGGACCACAAAGGAACCATTCATTTCGACTCCACAGTCGGGGTAGGGACGACCGTAACCGTTTGTTTACCGGTAAATCATTAACGTTTCGACTTTAGTATAGATTGAATATATTATCATGTTGCAGGAGGTTGCTAAATGGAAGAGCAATCGTTTAAAGATTTTCCACTGCTGGTGGTGGATGATGAGAAAAATTTCTTGAACAGCCTTGAATTCGTTTTACGATCTGAAGGCATATCGCAAGTGGAGATTTGTTGTGACAGCCGTGAGGTTATTGCTCGGTTATCCGGTAAAAAATATGCAGCGGTGCTACTTGATATACTCATGCCGCATATCCGTGGAGATGTCTTGCTGCCCAAAATCGTGGAATTGTTCCCCCGTATCCCGGTGATCATAGTCACCGCGTTTCCTGAAGATAAAACGGCCATCGATTGCATGAAAAAGGGGGCTTTCGATTGTCATAACAAACCCGTCGATACCCGGGAACTTATTCGGACGATCCAAGACGCATGGGATTTAAGAGAAATCAATAAAGAGATCATCCAGTTAAAAAAACTCTTATTTACAAGTGGACCCAACCAGCAAAAGAGCTTCCCCAATTTTGCCACGTGCAATAAAGATTTGCAGTCCATCTGGCAGAACCTCGAGATTGTGTCTTTTACCTCCAAACCCGTGTTGATCTGGGGAGAAAAAGGCACGGGAAAAGAGTTCCTGGCACGGGAGATACATATCCAAAGCCGGAGAAGAGGGGAATTTGTCATTGTAGATACCCGGGGGATGGATGACGAAACTTTTTCCCGGAAACTCTTCGGGTATAAAAAAGGCGCTTTTGCCGGTGCCATGACCGATCACGTCGGGTTACTGGAAAAGGCAGACGGCGGAACCCTATACTTTAACGAAATCGGCTCTTTGGCCATGGAATCCCAATCGAAGCTCGTAAGTTTACTCCAGGAGCGCGAGTACCGTTCCCTGGGGGACGATACCCCGAAACAAATCAATATAAGAATCATCGCAGCATCTGAACAAAACCTTTCCACGTTGGTTAAACTGGGTACGTTTCACCCCGCCCTCTATACCAGGTTAAGTGTTGCCGAGAATTATATCCCTCCTTTGAGAGACCGCAAGAAGGATATTCCCCTCTTTCTCCACCATTTTCTCGAAGTGGCGGCAGAAAAATATGGAATAACTCCCCCCCTGCACACACCCAACCATCTGCTTCCCCTGTTGGAGAAATACAATTTCCCCGGTAATATCGGCGAATTGAAGCAAATGGTGGATAAAGCCGTATCCAGGTATAAAGCGGAGTTATTGCCGTTAGATGTCTTTTTAATAAAAATACTTAAAATCCCCGGTATTGACCTCGAACTTTCCGACGATATAATTTACCCCGAAGAAATTCCCATGTTCGACAAAATCGTTTTCCGCGGCGCACTACCGACCTTCGATGAAATGGAAGCCATTTACATCGAGGAAGTCATGAAGCGCACCGGAAAAGACTTAAAGGCCGCCGGTTTCATGTCAAAATTAAATCAAAAAGCGCTGAATTACCAATTAAAAAAAGTTCAGATCCTAAAAAACAAAAGAAGTAAAAAATCCAAATAAAGGAGAAAAATAATGGTCCAGGAACGTTTCCCGGAAAACCCGGTTTTGGTAGTGGATGATGAGTCCTTTTTTTTGAACAGCATGGTTTTTTACTTACGCTCCAATGGAATAAGCCATGTAGAGCAGTGTAATGACAGCCGGTTGTTGATGGCTTTACTGGAGAAGAAAAAATTTTCCCTGTTGCTGCTCGATTTAATCATGCCCCATATCGGCGGGAAGCAACTTTTACCCCAAATCGTCGAACATTACCCGGATTTACCCGTCATCGTATTGACCGGGATGGACGACGTTAAAATAGCGGTCGAATGTATGCAGACCGGCGCGTTCAATTACCTCACCAAACCCATCGACACCGTACGCTTGATAAAAATCGTCCAGCAAACCATCGAATTCATGGACGTAAAAAAAGAAAATATCCTTTTAAAAGAACGCCTCTTTTCCGAAGATTTGAAACACCCCGAGTGTTTTTTAGAAATTATTACCAAAAACCGGGAGATGATTAATATTTTTAAATACATGGAAGCCACAGCCGCATCGAAATTCCCGGTACTGGTTACAGGGGAGACCGGGACCGGTAAGGAATTATTTGTGAACGCCATTCATAAAGTCGGCAACCGCCAAGGAAAATTGGTCTTAAAAAAAGTGGGAGGGTTGGATCATAAACGGTTTTTAGACGAACTTTACGGCAGTGAAAACAAGACCGGGTTGTTGGATGAGGCCAAGGATGGGACATTATTTCTCGATGAAATCGCGGATATTTCCAACGAATCGCAGGTCGCCTTATTTCAATTGATCCAGGAGCGAGAGTACATTGCCTCCGGTGTGGAAAAAAAATCATCTTCCAATGCCCGCCTCGTTACCGCCACATGCAAGGATTTAAAATCAATGTCGGAAAAGGGCGAATTTCGCAAGGATTTATACTACCGGCTGCAAGCGCATCATATCCATATCCCGCCATTAAGAAATCGAAAGGAAGATATCCCGTCACTGGTGGATCACTTTGTCGAAGAATCGGCAAAAATGCTGAACAAAGATAAACCGCGTGTTCCAAGGGGACTAACGACACTGCTGGCAAGTTATGATTTCCCCGGTAATCTCAGGGAGCTCGGGTTAATGGTTTATGATGTGGTAAATATCAATCAAAATGGGATTCTCCCCGTGGAAATATTCCGTGAAAAGATCAGGAAACAACAGGAAAGCATGGTGAAAATATGTACGCCGGAGGAATTATCGCCGGTGGATACGATGTATGCGAAAAAAGGAAAGATATTTTTCGGGGAATCGCTGCCGACCTTTAAAGAGTTGGAGGAGTTATATATTAATGAAGCCATAAAGAGGGCGGAAGGGGATGGGATTACCGCTGCACGTTTAACGGGTTTATCTGAGGAGGCTTTCAACCATTACCTGGAAAAGCTTCCTGGTCGCAGGATGGAATGAACTGTCGGTTTTTTAACGATGGGCTGATTTATATGAATCAGGGTAGACCGGGAACTTCGGAGATAATGGCCAGGTCGATAGCCCAAGGAATTAACGTTAAGTAAATTCAATGGACTTTGTAGATAGTAAAAGTCCCAGGAATATTCTTTACGTCGGATATTTCACTTTCTTTTGAAATTGTGAAGGATTTTTTTACCCTTTTTTGTGTAGTTTCGGAAATAAGTATTTCACCTTGTTTAGAGCAAGCCTCTATTCTCGATGCAAAATTCACTTGAGGCCCCAGCGCTGTGAATTGATCTCGAAAATCTGTTCCAACATTACCGACAAGAGTTTCCCCGGTGTGAATACCGCAACCTATACCGATTTCGATTTTATCCGGGACATACATGTTCCATTTTTCCATCCAATTTTTCACTACATCGTCAAAACGTTCGCGCAGTTCGACCGAGGCGCGAACCGCAGATGCCGCATCCGTTTTCCCGTCATCATCTTTGTGGTTAAGAACTCCAAACAGCGCCATAACGCCATCGCCAATGAATTTATCGAGCACTCCGCCGTGCGTGAAAATAACCTTTGCCGCTGTTTCGCAATAATCCTTGAGAAATCCGGCAATTAATTCCGGGTAAGCTTTAAGGATTTCACATAACCGGGAAGGGAGTGTATACTATTTTGTGTAAATTTTTGGGCGCATCCTTTCTGCCATCTGCAATCGGGTTCGGAAGACGTGCAATCGCATTCGGAAGACGTGCAATCGCATTCGGAAGACCTGCAATCGCATTCGGAAGACGTGCAATCGCATTCGGAAGACGTGCAATCGGATTCGGAAGACCTGCAATCGGGTTCGG
>Ga0105104_10000089_pt1 | contig 62787 bp, 55 predicted proteins | sample PPLLaktember2015_3_FD_87034 | JGI IMG/M metagenome (GOLD analysis project Ga0105104, IMG submission 87034) | Freshwater sediment microbial communities from Prairie Pothole Lake near Jamestown, North Dakota, USA - PPLs Lake P7 Core (6) Depth... | ecosystem: Environmental > Aquatic > Freshwater >... | reverse complement strand
TGGCAGCTGATTGAAAATTTCCCCAGGGCATCCTTTGTGATCCTCGACAAGGCAGGACACAATTTGCAAATCGAACAGGATACCCTGTTTCATGCCCTGGTGAGGGAATGGTTAGACAGAGTCCAGACGGATTTTCAATGCTCTGGAAGCCGGTGATAACTCCTCAACTGTAACTGACCTGCTCAAACCGTGATGTGGATATCGTTGCATATGGAAATAGACAATCAGGTGAGTTCTATAATCAAGCATGTTATTCTTGCACCTGCTTCCATGCATAAAATGAGCTGGATAACCAAGCGGCCATCCAGTCATAGCAGTCTGGCAACGATCGGCACCCTGAGCCTGGTAAAATAAAATTCTACGGGTCTTTCGAGAGGCCCGAACTGTTGGGAGAAGGTAATGGCTCTCGCAATCCTCATCCATGCCCTGGTTTTCCTTTCCTTCTGGCTGACGAACCTGCCCTACCAGACGTCGCTCAACAACTTCCTGATCGGTGCGACAGGCCTACGGGCGAATTTCCTGTTGATCATTATGGTCTTCGCCGGACTGGTTGCTATGTGGAGTGCGGCGCGTCTGGCTCTGCGCCGGGACACTTGCTGGGCCGGTCCTGCCTGGCTATACCTTGCCGTTGGCGTTTTCTTTTTGGTCTTCTTTTACGGCAGTTTCGCGGTTTTGTTTCTGAAAAACCCGGTCCAACTCTACCGGCTGGGACAACTGTTCCAATATTTTCGCCTCTTTGTCGATGCCGGCATCATGTTGTTCCTGGCCTGGAACCTGCGCCGGTGGGTGAAGGTCGACGGCGCGGTGAAGAGAGCCATATTGCCGGCAGGCCTGCTCATTCTCTGGCTGATCCCCGTCTTCTGGACCCCAGGGAATATCTATCGCTTTGCCTTACCGGAAAAGCCCCGCCTGATCGCTCACCGCGGCGCCTCTGCCCTGGAGCCAGAAAATACCCTCAAGTCCATGCAGACTGCTGCCAACCTGGGTATCTACGGTCTCGAAACCGATATCAGTGTCAGCGTCGACGGCGTGCTTTTCCTGATGCACGACTCCAACCTTGCTCGTACCACAAACGTGGCGCAGGTTTTTCCGGGGCGGGTAGACGACTCGGCCGAGACTTTCACCTGGGACGAACTGTCCCATCTGGATGCAGGCAGCTGGTTCGATGGGCGAGCTGTTTCTTCTGGAGAGCCGATCCCGGCCCTGGAAGCCGTGCTTCAAGTGGTCGAGGAAAACGATCTCCATTTTATTTATGACCTACGCATCCCCTCCGCCGGTCATCCTTATAGCGACCGAGCCCCTGACCTGTGCCTGGAAGAGATCAGGGCGGCCGGCGTCGCCGATCACACCTGGGTCCTGGCAGAACCGGATGCGATCGCGCGGATACAATCGAGCCTTCCCAACGCGATCCTGGCGGCTGGAATCGGCTATACTGAGATCCCGCCCTCGCCCGAGTCCCTCGTCGCAGACGGCTACCGGGTCATCAACGGTGTGTACGGCCTGTCGGACCGCAGGATCCATGCTTACCAGAATGCCGGTTTATGGGTCAACCTATGGGTGGTGGACGAACCCTGGCAATATTCACGCCTGTGGCTGGCAGGCGCCGACTCGGTCACCTCGAGCAATGTCCAGGGCTTTCTGGCCTTGCCGCGTCCGGTCCTGGCCATGCCCTACGGAACTTACCTGCCGATATGGGGATTCCTGGGGGCGATCGCAGCCGCGGTGTATTGGTGGACGACTCGCAGATGATCTAACCGTCGCGTCTCTCCATCCCGGCGGCAGCGCTCTCCAAATTGGAGGGCGCTTTTTGTTTCTTCCATTTCGATTTAGTACAATATAAGCAAGCATATTAGCTTTATATAGGGATGTTTTCCGTGCACTTATTGTTCGTGGGTTCAATCTTTTACATCGGGTATCGCAAATGGAGGTTCTGAATGTCCGAGCATGTGACCTATGAATTGTTAAAAGGATTCCTGGAAGCGTTCAATCGCCACGATCTGGATTCCATCATGGGCTATTTTGCAGACGATTGCGTCTTTTACATGCCTAGAGGGGCGAGGCCCCGCGGCGACCGGTATGTCGGGAAGAACGAGGTTCGGGCAGGTTTAGCCAAACGATTTGAAGGGATTCCGGACGTGCATTATGGAGACGATCAACACTGGGTGGGTGATGATTTTGGAGTCTCAGAATGGACGCTAACTGGCACATCGGTATCAGGGCAGCATATCGAAGTACGGGGAGTCGATCTGCTTGAGTTTGTTCAGGGGAAGATCACCCGCAAGGATTCTTTCTGGAAAATACTTGAGTGACTGGACGGTTTATTTTGCATTTGAAGTCAGGTAAAGATCTTCAACGCTCTTGCGTGCCCAAGGCGTTCGCCGCAGAAATTTCAGACTGGATTTGATACTCGGCTCATTGTAAAAGCACCGGATGGGGATCCGCTTCGATAATTCAGTCCAGCCATATTGTTGAACCAGTTGAGTAAGAATCATTTCAAGCGTAATACCATGTAAGGGATTGTTGGGTTGTGGGTTCGGGATCATGACTTGTATCCTATTCGTGGAAGAATAAGATTATACTCTTTCCACCATTGTTCGGTAATGATCTGAACCTCCCGCAGTTTGTCGGGTGCATTTGCTTTCGAATAGACCGCTTTTATCGGTAGGGGGATCTGGTCGAAGAACACCATTACAGAGAGCGAATACAAAACCTATCATCAAACGGATATAACCACCCAAAAATTCGTTAAGTCCGATATACGGCTATAAATTTTGGCCGGCGGTAGTGCATTAAGACCTGTGGCCACCCTGGCCCCTTCGGGCCGCCAACCTACCGGGCAGGCGAAATACACGAGAGAAGCGCCCTCCATCTCTGGAGAGCGCTTCTTCGTTGTACTCATGAAGCGGATAGATATAATTATCAGTGTTAGGGAATAACCCTAAGAATGTCTTTCACCACTTATTTAACAAAATTTTCCAAGCTTTGTCCCCGCCCGCTAATGCAAACCGTTAGGTTGCATTTCTATTACGATCATATGGAAAATGGAGGGATCAAAAATGGGATCATTTCATGAATCTATGAGTGAATATAGAAAACAACTAGAGAAGGGAGCGATTAAAGAGGCATATAAAGGATTGATGGAATATATCATGGATTTGAGAACGTATTTTAAAGACAAATATCCTGATTATTTCGTATCTGGCAGCATTTATTATGGGTATATGGATATGACATATTTTTCCTTCTTTCCAAAATCATTAAAAAATCGAAATTTGAAAATTGCGATCGTTTTTAATCATGATGCATTTAGATTTGAAGTTTGGTTAGCAGGATATAACAAACAGGTTCAATCAAAATTCTGGAAATTGTTTAGAGAAAGCGATTGGAATAAATACCACATTGTATCAACTACGAAAGGCGTCGATTCTATTATCGAATATATTCTAGTTGACAATCCAGATTTTAGTGATTTAGATACTATAACAAAACAAATAGAGAGAGGGACCTTGAAATTTATTGAGGATGTTGAGAGCTTCTTATCTAAAAATTAAACGGGATGGCAAGAACATGATAAAGTAATTCTGGAAAGTCTCGAATGAAAGCGATTGTTTGGACAGGCTACGGGCCAGCGGATGTTCTGAAGCTCCAGGAGGTTGAAAAACCGGCTCCCAGGGACAATGAGGTGCTGATCAGAGTCCATGCGGCAACCGTAACCATGGGGGATTGTGAAGCCCGCCGGTTAAAATTCCCCCTGTGGATCCGCCTTCCCCTGCAAATCTATCCGGGTCTGTGGAGACCAGAACGGATCAAGATCCTGGGGCAGGAGCTTGCCGGAGAGATCGAAGCGGTTGGCGGCCAGGTGACCCGTTTCAAGGTGGGCGACCCGGTTTTTGCGCCTACCTTTTTTCGGTTTGGCGCTTATGCCGAGTACGCCTGTTTGCCTGAAACATACCTGGTATGCAAACCCGCCCACTTATCATATAAAGAAGCTGCCACAATCCCTGCCGGGGGGATCAACGGATTGCATTTCCTGAGAGCAGGCAGTGTTCAGCCCGGGCAGCGGGTTCTGATTAACGGCGCGGGCGGAAGCATCGGTACGTTTGCCGTACAGATCGCCAGGTCGTTGGGGGCAGAAGTGATAGGTGTGGACAGCTCCGAGAAATTAGACATGCTGCGCTCGATTGGCGCGGACCGGGTCATCGATAGGCGCTATCCCCTGGAACAAACTGCCGAGGCGCACAGGTATGTCGAAACAGGGCGAAAAAAGGGAAATGTCATTATCACTAGATAATGGACCAGGCAAGTAAGGATAACCCATGAAAGCTGTTTTGCAAGACGAATATGGTTCACCAGAGGCACTCAGGTTTGGCGAAGTGGAAAAACCTGCCCCCAAAAATGATGAGGTACTGGTCAAGGTTCATGCAGCATCCGTAAATGGCTCTGACTGGGAGGGATTGATCGGTAAACCGTTATATGCCCGCCTGGGTGGGTTCCGGAGACCATCGAACAAGATATTGGGATCGGACATTGCCGGCCGGGTAGAATCGGTTGGCGTACTTGTAGAACAGTATAAGCCGGGGGACGAAGTATTTGGGGAAATGGCGGATTACCGGGGAGGGTTTGCCGAATATGCCTGCACTTCAGAAAAGTTGCTGGCACGGAAACCAGCCGGTATGACCTTCGAGCAGGCAGCGGCCATCCCGCAAGCGGGGGTAATCGCCCTGCAAGGGATTCGGGATAAAGGAGGGGTGCAGCCGGGACAAAACGTGTTGATCAACGGCGCCGGTGGAAGCGCAGGTACTTTTGCGGTGCAGCTTGCCAAACTTTGTGGGGCCGAAGTGACCGGAGTGGATAACACCGCTAAGCTGGACTTTTTACGTTCGCTCGGCGCAGACCATGTCATCGATTACACCAGGGAAGATTTCACCAGGACCGGAAAACAGTATGATCTCATCCTCGATGTGATCGCGCATCGTTCGGTTTTTACCATAAAGCGCGCGCTCAAACCCAACGGAACGTATTATGTGGTCGGAGGTTCTGTCGCGATACTTCTCCAGGTGTTGTTTCTGGGTCCGTTGATCCGCAGGTTCGCGGGGAAGAATGTGCGCGTCCTGGCGGTCCAGCGAAATCAAAAAGATCTGCTTGCGATCACGGAGCTGTGTGAAGCCGGTAAAATCGTCCCGGTGATCGACCGGCAATATCTTTTTCATGAGGTTCCGGAAGCGCTCCGCTATGTTGGCGAAGGACGTGCCAGGGGAAAAGTCGTCATCAGGATCGAATAAGATACAACCTGGATCGTTTCCTGGCCTGTATTGCCAGTTCGTACCGGAAACTTAACCCCTCCCGAAATTCATGGCCGGGAGGGGTTATTTAGGAGGATGTGCGAAAGCCGTAGGCAGGCTTCCGTTTTATGTTTCTTATTGATCCATGCTGTGGACCTGCATCAACAACCCATCCACCATTTCGTCGGCTGGCATGGTCAGCGCGCGCTGCTGGAGCGCCAGCACGCTGACCAGCGGCATATCGTTCATCATATCCAAGATGTCCATACCGGCGCCGCTCTCATCGCCGCCGCCGAAGGTTTTGAGGCTCTGGGCTTCGATCTGCGCATAAAAAGTACCGAACACGACTTTGCCGCGCGGGTCGGCCATCCACTCGCGGATAGTGGATTCCTTATCCAGGATGCAGTGCAGGCGCGAGGTCGATTCGAGCGTCACCGTCAGGGTATGGCGAATATCCGCAGCAGAGGCCGCGATCAGGATATCGAAGTCGCCATCCTCGGTAATCCAGCGTTTGTATTCAGGATGGTAGTAGGCAAACGCGCGAAAATCCAATTGGATCGAAACAGATCTGGTCTCGCCCGGCTGGAGTTCCACTTTGGCAAAACCTTTCAACTCCTTTTGGGGCCTTACTAACCCGGATTTCTGGTCGTGGACGTAGACCTGGACAATTTCCTTGCCTGCGAGACTGCCCGTGTTGGTGATATCCACCGTTACCGTCAGGCCATCTTCGGCTCTGAAGGTTTTTGCAGATACTCTCGGGCTGCTGTAGGTGAATTGGGTGTAGCTCAACCCGTGCCCGAAGGGGAACAACACCGGCATCTCTCTGGCGTCGTAATAACGGTAGCCGATGAACAATCCTTCGCCATAATGAACTTTACCCGCTCCACCCGGCCAGTTGATGTACGCGGGTATGTCGGTGAGTTTGAGCGGGAAGGTCTCGGCCAGCTTGCCGCTCGGGTTGACCCTGCCAAATAAAATATCGGCAATCGCCGCGCCGCCCGCCTGACCCATCATATAGGCTTCCAGCACCGCAGCCACATCGTCGATCCAGGCGTTCATGGCGACGGGCGCGCCGTTATTCAACACTACAATGGTATTGGGCTGAACCCTGGCGACGGCCTTGATCAGCGCAATTTGCTGTTCGGTCAGGTCAAGATCGGAGCGGTCGTACCCTTCTGATTCTTTATAGACCGGTAAGGCAATGTACAGCAGGGCAACATCGGCTGCTCCGGCGAGGCCGGCGGCCTCGTCAATCAAATCCTGGCAGAAGGTGTTGTCTGAGGGATAACCCGCGGCGTAAGTCAGCTCGGCATCGCCTGCCTGGGACTGCAGCTCCTTGTACGGACAGGCCACCCTGGTCGGGTTAATGTGTGAGCTGCCGCCGCCCTGGAAGTGCGCATTTTCGGCCGTCCTGCCAATCACCGCGATATGCTGGCAGCCTTTGAGCGGCAGAAGGCCGTTATTTTTGAGCAGCACCATGCCATCGGCGGCAATCCGGTGCGCCAGCTCGTGATGGGCATCGATATCGAACGTGCCATTTTTGGGTGTCTCTTTGGCCTTGAAAACAACGTTTAAAATACGCCGGACAGCTTCGTCGAGGAGCGCTTCATCCAATTCCCCGGAGCGGACAGCTTCCACGACAGCCTGGACGCGCCGGTCCTGTGGGCCGGGCATTTCCAGGTCCAGCCCGCCTTTGAGCGAGGCCACGCGGTCGTGCACCGCACCCCAGTCCGAGACGACCAGGCCCTCAAACCCCCACTCGTTTTTGAGTATATCCGTCAAAAGGTAGTGGTTCTCCGAACAGTATTCACCGTTGAGTTTGTTGTAAGCGCACATCACCGTCCAGGGTTTGGCCTGTTTGACGGCTTTTTCGAAGGCCGGCAGATAGATTTCGCGCAGGGTGCGCTCATCAACCTCGGCGCTGATGCTGAGGCGTTGGAATTCCTGGTTATTGACCGCGAAATGTTTGAGGGACGTGCCTACACCCCGGCTCTGGATGCCATGGATCAGGCCGGCCGCCAGCTCCCCGGCCAGGTAAGGATCCTCGGAATAATATTCGAAGTTGCGCCCACCCAATGGGGAGCGTTTCATGTTCACACCGGGGCAGAGCAAGACGTCCACGTTCAATGCGATGCATTCCTCGGCCAGCGCTTCGCCCATTTCGTGGAGCAGGTTCACATCCCAGGTCGATGCGAGACAGGAGGCAGTGGGGAAGCAGGTGGCGGGTAAACTTTTAAACGCTATTGAATGGACATCAGGCACACGGCGGACGCCGTGCGGACCATCAGACATCACCAGTTCCGGCACGCCCAACCGCTCCACCGGAGTGGTCGTCCAGGGGCTGGCGCCGGTACAAAGCGCGGCTTTTTCCTCGAGGGTCAATTGAGAGATGATGGATTGGATATCAACGGTCATAGATTATTCCCTTTGTGGAGTTTCTTCACTTCGAACCGGTGGATCACACGGTTGAGAGGTCCCATTCTTCATGGATTTTTGGGACATCGTTGATCAACCGCCGGGTGTAAGCCTCTTTTGGATGCAGAATTACATCGTCCGGAGAGCCGCTTTCGACAAATTTCCCCCGCTCCATGATGTATATGTTGTCAGAAACATAATAGGCCAGGCCAATATCATGGGTGATGAAGATCAGCGTCATCCCGGTTTCAAGTTGCAGGTTCATCAGCATGCTCAGGATGGTCGCGCGGCAGCAGGCATCGATCATCGAGGTTGGTTCATCGGCCAGCAGGATCTTCGGCTTCAGGAGGAAGATACGGGCAATCATCAACCGCTGCATCTGCCCACCGGAGAGTTCAAAAGGATACTTGTTGGTTAATTCCTCGAACTTCAGGTTGACAAAGCTGCACGCCTCTGCCATCAATGCTGCTTTTTCCTCACGCGGAAGTTTTCGACCGCCGCGCATGTGAATGCAATCTAAAAGGACAGCATCCACTTTATTGAACATATTGTATGAAGAGAACGGATCCTGGAATATGGCTTGAATGTTTTTCCAGTATTCCTGTTTCTTCGCATGGGTACGGATATCGCGCTGCTTGCCCTGGAAATACACCTCACCCTCGGTGGGGCTGATCAATCCCAGAAGCATTTTTGCCAGAGTGGTCTTTCCACTGCCCGATTCGCCTACGATCGAGACGATTTCGCTCTCGTAGAAGTTGAAATCGACATGATCGACGGCGACCGTTTTTTGGTGGCCAAACCCAAATACCCTGGTAAGCTCTGATCCGCTCAGGATGATGTTTTTTTCACCGGGCATTTTGATAAGCCTCCCTTTGATAGATCTCCCGCAATTCTTTTTCGGGAAGGATACAACGGTAAGCGCGGCCGTCTTCAAGCTCACCAAGCGGTATCGACATTGCCTGGCATTCCGGCCGTACGTATTTGCAGCGCTCGGCAAACCGGCAGCCAAATGGTGGGTATTTGAGGTTGGGCGGTACCCCGGGAATCGATGCCAGTTGAATCTCCCGAAGACCACTTTCGGGCACCATGATCGAGCCCATGAGACCCCTGGAATAGGGATGGAGTGAATCCAACACAACTTCTTTGGCAGTGCCCTTCTCCACGATCTGCCCGGCATACATGACTGCAATATCGTCGGTCACGTTATACAGCAGCGGCAGTTCGTGGGTGATGAAGATCATCGATTTAATGAAGCCTTGTTCCATCAGGTTTTTCAGCATCTTGATGACCATTTTCTGCGAAGTGACGTCCAGCGCAGAGGAGGGCTCATCAGCGATCAGCACTTTGGGGAAAAGAATCACGGAGATCGCGATCACCGTGCGCTGCTTCATCCCGCCGGATAGCTCCACCGGGTATTTTTGCAGCACTTCTGGTGGGAGCCCCAGGGTCTCAAAGAAGCCTCTGGCAAGCTCATAAACTTCCTTCTTGGACTTGTAAGGATCGTGCGCCTCATAAACATCCTCGATAAAGTTGATGATCTTGCGGGTGGGGTTGAGCGCGTTCATTGCCGATTGGGGGATATAGGCAATCTCCGTCCCCAGGATGGATTTCCGGATATCATCGGGTTTCATTCCGGTGATCTTGCGCCCGTCGATGATGATCTCGCCGCTCGTATAGTGCAGCGGAGCGAAGTAATAACCCATCAGGCTGAGAGCCAGGGTCGATTTCCCGCAGCCCGATTCCCCCGCAATCCCCAGCGATTTTCCTCTTTCGACCTTAAGGGAAACGTGGTCGACGGCGTAAACACTCTCGCGATAGCGGGTGACATATTTCGTGGTAAGTTCTTTGACCTCAAGTATGACTTCTGCCATATCAGCCACCTAGTCCCTCAATGCCGGATTGAACACCTGATCGAGACCCGTGTTCATCAAATTCATCGAGAACGTTACCAAAGCGATGGTGATGAGCACCGGGAAGAAAGCCCACCATTTTCCCAGGATATGAGCCTGGTAGATCATTGCCCAGTTCATCATCAAGCCCAGGGTAGGCACCTCGGTCGTCCTGGGTCCCAGCCCAATGATTGACAGCCCGGCTTTGGACAGGATCCCGGAAGAGATCTGCAATATCAGCGCCATCACGACATACGAAGCAACGTACGGCAGAATATCGGCGGCGATGATGTGGACGATGGAATGACCAGACAGTTTTGACAGGTTGACGTGGTCGCGGTTGCGCAGGGAAACGACCTGCGCCCGCACCGCCCGGGCAGTCCAAAACCAGGAAGTGAACCCGATCACCACCGCGATGGTCACGGCGCCGCGCTTTTCTTGCCCGATGCTAAAGGAGATCAGGATCAGCAACACAAAGGTGGGGATGACGGTAAAGAGGTTGGTGATAAACATAATGAAGTCATCCACAAAACCGCCCAAATACCCGGCCAGCAGCCCCAGGACCAGACCGATCAAGGTCGCGACGACACCCGCGACCAGGCCGATCTCCAAAGAAATGCCGGTCGCCTTGACCAGCTCGGTCAGCACGTCCCGGCCGAAGTTGTCGGTTCCAAGCGGCAGCATGCGCACGTTAGCCACCTGGCCGATATTTGCGTAATCCGATTGGTTGACGATCCCTGTCTGCTCGAGGGCACCCGATTGGGGGTTTATGGCTGCCGTGATCTCTCCTTCGGTTGCCAGAATCCCCTGGAGCGAGGTATTCAGCCTTTGAAAATATCTTTGCTTGGCAAAGGTCATCCCGTGGGAACTTTTCTTGGGGTCATAATTCTTTTCCCACTGCTCCAGAAGCCGCGCTGTATCGGCGACATCGATCTCCTCCTCCAGGATCCCGTCTGCCACCAGCCAATCTTTCATGGCCAGGCGGTCCTCATCGCTCAGCTTGCTGCCAATGCGCTTGGCAGCCGCGTCATCCAAATTGAGGGTATACTTTTCAGAGGCATGAATGCTGTCATACGTACTCACGTAAATCCCGGGTGGGAAGAAGGTACCCTGACCGATGATCTCCAATGGGGCATCCCGGATGATCAGTGGATAAACGATCACGATCAGCAGAATAACCGAAAAAATGGAAAAACCCACCACAAATTTACCCGAATGAAAAACCTGGTGAAGGGTATGTTTCATGCCCGTCTCTTTCCTTAATCCGTCTGCGCCGCTTTAACGCGCGGGTCAATGATGCCGTATAGGATTTCTATGATAAAGTTGGCACTCAGAACCATGACTGTGATGATCAATGTGACGGCTGATATCAGCGGATAATCCTGTCCCTTGATACCGCTCAAGAGCGTGAAACCAAGTCCCGGATAACTAAAGATGATCTCCGCCATCAGGGTGCCGCCGACCATGGTACCGATCGATAATGCCAGGCCGGTGATCTGCGGAAGCATGGCATTCCGAAATACATAGCCGACGATCTTGCGGTCCTTGATCCCGAGGAAACGGCTGTACTTTACGTAATCGGCATTCAGCTCATAGATCGACATGGAGCGCATGCCAATCGCCTGACCGCCGATGGTGATCAACACGATCGACCAGAACGGCAGCTGGTAGTGGACGATCACAGACCACACAAATGACCAGGATAAGCTGGGAATCAGGTCAAACCCATACCCACCCGAGATGGGGAACCATTTTAGATTGACCCCAAAAATGGTCATCATGATGACCGCCATACCAAATGCCGGTAAACTACTGATAAAAATACTGGTGGGCAAGAGGAGTTTATCAAAGCCCCGCTTTTGATAGGCCGCTAACGCGCCGAGCGTATTCCCAATCAGCCACCCGACGATGATCGCCGGGAACTGCAGAGCCACCGTCCAGATGATCGATGTTTTGAGGATATCCCCCACCGGCCTGGGAAACTGGCTGAAGGAGGCGCCAAAATTGCCCCGCGCGACATTTTTCACGTAAAGGATAAACTGCTCAAGAATGGGTTTGTTGGTCCCAAACTGTTCTGCGTATCGCTCATACACCTCTTTCATACCGGTTGAATTGGACATGCCCTGGGCAACCCTGGCTGTGATGGCGGCCACAGGGTCTCCCGGCATCAGGCGCGGCAGGGTGAAGTTCAGGATGAAGGCGAAAAAAAACGTGATCAGCAACCAAAGCAGCTTGTTGAGGAAATAGTTGCGGTATCCTTTCAATGCAGCACCTCCGGGCAACGATAATCAACAGCCATGTTCCGGGGTTAGCGGAACATGGCTGTTCTGATAGGATTACGGTTTAGTCAACGAGCTCCAGGTTGTAGAGGCCTGCGATGCCCCAACCGTCCAACAGGATCAGCGGCGGGACGGCCGGGTTGGTGCCATCTCCCTCGTGGGGGAAGTTGGTCCAGACGCTCTCGTTCACGGTGTGGAACAATTGTGGCTTGTACATCAGGCTGAAGGAGGGAACATCGGTCAGGTAGATCTCGACCAACTCTGTATAGACAGCCTTTAGCTCAGCGGGATCGGTCAGGGAGGGGATCTTTTTGATCAACTCGTCTGCTGTGGGGTTCTTGTAGCCGCCCATGTTGCCGTTCCAGTTGTTGGTGGTCTCCGCAAATTCAGAGCTCATAAATTTGCGAATGCGTCCCCAGGGCTGAGTCGGGCCGGCGCCATCATTCCAGAACATGAAGAGGTCATAGCCCTCTTCTGGGAGAGGCCAGTTGGTGACGACAGTCTGATACACTCCCCAATCCGGGTAAGCGGTCACGATGTCGATGCCGATCTTTTTACCGGCGGCAGCCACGACTTCGACTGCGGCTTGCCAATCGGACCAGCCTTCGGGGCAGGTGGCGGTGTAGTGAAGGTTCTTGCCATTATACTCCCGCCAGCCATCGCCATTGGAGTCCACGATCCCGGCGTCGTCGAGCAGTTTTTTGGCGCCTTCGATGTCCTTGCCAGCCCACTGCAGGTCCTTGACGGCGTCGTGGTCGAACAGGGCCTGCTCACCGGGGGTCGGGTTCATCAGGGAGCGGGGAACCTGGGTGAAGGTCGCCGACTGGTTGGTCATGGCGTTGGCGATGATCGTGTCGTAGTCAATCGCGATGGCAATCGCCTTGCGGACTGCCACCTGGTCCAAACCGTTGGATGCCAGGTTGTAGTAAACGGTCGGGAGCTGGGCGCCAACGCCATACGGAGCCTCGGCGAGGTAGGTGGAGATGGGCAGGTTGTCCTTGAGCCACAGGTCCTGGACGTTGGAGTTGAACTGCTGGCTGACATCCACCTCACCGGCCTTCATAGCGGTCGTCCCGGCTGCATTGTCCTTGTAGAACATATGCGCCAGGTACTTTGGCACAGGCAGCTTGCCCCACATGGAAGCGTCCTGACCCCAGTAGTTGTCATCCCGGATGTAGACAACCTTCGTATCGTCGGAGAAATATTTGTGATAGGGTCCGGAGTAAACCACATCTTCGGCGACATCAGCCAGGAACGCGGCCGCGTCCCCGCCGGTGCGCTCTTCCAGTTTCTGCGTCCAGGCTTTCTGGATGACGTAGTAGCTGCTCAGGTACGCATTGACCTGCAGAGGATTAAAGGCTTTGCCATCCTCGCCCAGTTTGGCTTTGATCACAACCGTCTGGGGATCCTTGGCTATGATAGTGTCGATGTAATCTTTGTTGGCCACGCCAGCCTGGGTATTGTACTTGATATTGGAAGCCCAGGTATAGGCCACATCGTCCGCGGTCACCGGGGTGCCGTCGCTCCATTTTGCGGCAGCATTGAGCTTGAAGGTGATCTCGGTCATCGCGTCGTTCCAGGCGTACGGTCCGTCTGCCAGCAGAGGATACTGCTTGCCATCCATCATGTTGTACAGGTACGGGGTTTCGAACATGGGGACGCGGGAGTTGTCGTTCTGCCCAATCGCGATGGCGTTGTTGCAGTTGGACGAGTACGGGTTCCAACACACGACCGAACTCCACTGCAGACCGTTGTAGTACAGGGTCTGTTCGCGGGGGAGAGCATTCGGGTCAGCTGGCTCTTCGGCGACCGGGGCTTCGGTCGGCTGCGCCGGCTCTTCTACGGCGGGGGCTTCGGTCGGCTGCGCAGGGGCCTCAGGAGCTTCGGTGGACTGCGCGGGAGCAGGGGTCGCTGTCGGAGCAGCGCACGCCGCGAGGACCATCGAAACGATGACCAACACGGATACAACATACAAAAGTTTCTTCATGGTGCGAATTCTCCTCAAACTAGAATTTGGAATCAAAGTTGAAAAGAAGCAACGTAAATGAACAAATAGAAGGATTTCACCTCCTTTCGAACAGGGCACCTTATCCTCACACTACAGTTCGGTGGCGGTCTTTCCAACCAATAGGGTCAGCGCTCACGGAGTGGTAAGGGGTGGATGGTTGAACGCTATCTCTTATTGATGAATGCATCCGCTAACGGTAGTCGATGAATTCTTTGAAGTCACAACCTTGGAATCAAGGGAAATTAGCTTATGGGTGAGAGCGAAAACTCGCACTGTCAGGATAAATTAAATTTCGCCCATCGAAAATCGGGAGTTCGGAGGATTTCGATATGACAATCAGGCGCGAAACGATGGGATAAACCCCCCTTTGGGGGATGACCCCCTTGCTAAAGTTACCCAACGGTCTATAATTAGAAGTGTTGGGTAACTTTTTTACAATTCCGCGGATAAACCATGCCAGACTCTGCCAAATCAATTGTCACTGACAATTTCCTGCTGACAGGTGAAGCTCGCATCCCGGTGGGTTCGCAGCAATGGTTTGAATGGCTTTCCTCAGCCAAGAAATTTTCATTCAAAAGCCAGAGCGGATGTTTTGTCGCCCAATGCGAAAAGAGGCGCAACAAAGCCTACTGGTACGCGTACCGCCGCGCGGGGAAGCTGGTCAAAATTTACCTCGGGAAAACCGAGGAACTGACCCTCGAGCGGCTGGAACGGGCAAGCCTCTCCCTCACCGGCCAAACCCTGCTCAGGCAGCTCGCCGACCAACCGGTGGGGAACGAAAGTTTCCCGGCCGGATCTCGGATCGACACGTCATTTTTGCCCCCGAACAAGGTCAATGTGCCTGTCTTGCCGCGCCAGCTCCTCTCCCGTCCCCGCCTCACCCGCCAAATCGATACCCCTTTGACCTTGATTTACGCCCCCAGCGGGTTCGGCAAGAGCACTTTGATCAATGACTGGAAACAAACCTGCGGTCACCCGGTTGCCTGGCTCTCGCTGGATGAAAGTGACAACCACGGCATGCGCTTTTGGTACTCGGTGACGCTGGCATTACAAACCGTCAATCCTGATATTGGAAAAGAATTACTTACCTACCTGCGCACCGCCCCTCCCACCTATCTTCCCGATCTCATTTCAACCCTGACAAACGACATTATCAACTGCCAGACACAATATCCGCACCTTGGCCTGGTGCTCGATGATTTTCATCGCGTTCACCAAACCGAAATCTACGATTCGGTCCAGGCCTGGCTCGAACAATTACCACCCAATCTACGGCTGGTAATTTTAGGACACACCAGGCCCCCGCTTTCGCTCGGAAACCTGCGCGCCAGGGGGCTGCTGACCGAGCTGGACACCAACGACCTGCGTTTTACGCTGCAGGAAGGCATCGACTACCTGCGGCAGTACCAGCAAGAACCGCCCCTGGCATACGACGATCTCGTAAAATTGGTCAAACATGCCGAGGGGTGGGCTGCCGGGCTTACACTCACCGCCCTGGCGTTGAGCAAGCAGGTAAATCCCCGCCAGTTTGTCGATACGTTTAGCGGCGCGCATATTTACCTGCGCGAATACTTTATGGAAACAGTTTTGCAGCGTTCCAGCCCCGAGGTACAGGCTTTCCTGCTCAAGACCGCTATACTCAAACACCTGACCGGCAGTCTGTGCGATACAGTGACTGGCCAAACCGGCGGCAGGGAAATGCTTTTGCGCCTGTGGCAAGAGAATTTGTTTATCGTCCGGCTCGAGGAACAGGGATGGTACCGCTATCATGACCTGTTTGCAGAAATGCTGCTTAGCGAGCTGCAGGCGCGTTTCCCTGACGAAGTTTCCCAACTCCACCAACGCGCTGCTCAATGGTACTGCGAGCAATACGCCCCGGCCGATGCCATTTATCATTTGCTGGCGATGGAGGCCTGGGAAGAAGCCGCTTTGCTATTGGAAGAAATGGCCCTGCGCGAATTGGAACAATTCGGAGAGGATTCCCGACTGCTGCGTTGTTTGCAAGAATTACCCGAAAGCGTCGTGCAAAAGCATAAAACTCTTTTGTTCGTTTATCTCCGGCTGGTGGATGTGGCTCTACCCAAACAAAAAATTGCCCATTTTATCACCCGCATCGAAGCCAACCTTTCCAACAAGCCAGCTTTCCAGCAAACCCAGGATGAGCGCGAGGTGCTGGTTGAAATCCAGCAGATCCGGCGCACCTGGGAGCAAAGCGATCAGTTTACCCCGCCGGCCCGGGATGGTAATGAAAATGATGCCAGGTGGGAGCTGCTAAACAGCCTGCACCTGCTCAATCAGGTGCATGATCCCAACCCCGATGCGTGGGAAATTCAAGTTTCCAACCTTTTACACAGGGCGCAGGCTCAAAACAATCTTTTTGTGATCTTGATGGTCGGGGGGGTATTGGCCAGGCGACTCCTTGTCAACGGGCAGCTGCGGCGCAGTGAAAAGATTGCCCGGCAGGTTATCGAACAGGCGCTTGCCCTGCGAGGAAAACTGCCGGGGCCCGCCAGCATCGCCCTGGCAGCGCTTAGTGAGATTTACCTGGAGCGGAATGAGTTGGAACGGGCGCAGCAGTATCTGGCTCAAGCCCTGGAAGTAGATCCAAACCCGACCAGCACAAATATGCTTGTCCAGATCGCGATCCAGCGCGCCAAGATCCAAACCGCGCAGGGCAACTTCGCCGAAGCGCTTGCCAACCTCCAATCCATACGCGCTTTGCACTTACGGCGCCCATCTGGGCAGTGGACCGATCAGGACCTGCTCGCTCACGAAGCATTTATTTACATCCTCAAGGGAGATATCCTGTCTGCCGAGCAGCTTCTGAATGAGTCCGAAAGCAAGGGAGCGAATGGTCTATCGCAGCTGGTGCGCGCGGAAATTTTGCTGGAGAAAAAACAGGCCGATATTGCCGAGGAACTAATAACGAGCATCATCTCGCAAAATCCATATGGAATACGATATGAACCGCTGATGCGCACCCGGGTACTCCTGGCAAGGTCATTGTTCGACCAGCACAAAATCAAACAGTCGCTCCAGATCGTAAAAGAAGCAGTTCGCCTGGCAGCGCCGGAACAGTTTATCCGCCCATTTCTGGAAGGCGGCGCGCTGTGTACGCCGCTGCTTTCTCTGGCGCTGCAAACAGAAAGCCTGAGCAGTGAGGCCCAGGCCTTTATCAAAGAGCTGCTGCGATTATCCCACTATAAGGGTTGCGATGCGCAAATTTCTCGGGCCGAAATCGAAGCGCTCTCTGCATCCGCATCCATCAGCCCGCGAGAACAGGAAGTGCTTCGCCTGATCAACGCCGGATACTCCAACCGGGAAATGGCCAGCAGGTTGTCCATCTCTGAAAGCACGGTCAAAACGCACGTGGGGAATATCTACATCAAGCTAAATGTGAACAGCCGGATCCAGGCAATCACCTATGCAAAAGAACTGAAGTTGATCTAGTATGGCGAGGCCGGGGCGAGGGGCTGGTGATCGCTGCCCTGCCTCGCCCTGGCCACTCCACCGGAGAGCCTGGGCTCACTCGCCGCAGGCTCTCCCCGGTATGCCGGTTAGATATCCGGCCGGGCTCTATTTTGTAACGACCCTTACAGAACCGGCGCCGCTGCCGGCCGTGATCTCGACCCTGGATGTCCGGCTAACTTCTTCAGCGGATCCAGGCGGGTGGGATAGAAGTAGTCAGATTGCAGGCCATGCGTTGAACATTGATCAGCCGGAGACGGTCAATCAACGCCGCAGGTTATCTTTGCGGAGCATCAAGGGAGGCTACTCGTGGAAACAGAAACCATCTATATTCTAGGAGCTGGATCGGTTGGTATGTCGCTCGCTGTACACCTGACGAATAGCGGAAGAAAGGTAACCGCGGTACGCACCAGCACCCATGATCTTGACTTGCAGGCAGTTGAAGTCACCATTAATGGGAGTAACGGAAGAACTTTCAAAACCTCGGTAGAAACCGTGTCTCTTGCAAAATTGAATAGAATCGCTGGAACGATCGTAATTTCAGCAAAAACCTATGCAAATGAAATGATTGCATCCAGGTTGAGAGAGATGGAAATTCTCGCTCCCATCATCATCATGCAAAATGGAATTGGAGTAGAGAATCCGTATCTCAGCCTGGAGACTTTAAGAATATATCGATGCATTTTGTACGTGACCGGCCAGCAAATTAAAAACAACACTTATACATTCGCGCCGATCGCTGCGTCACCTATTGGGATAGTCCGAGGTGACGAAAAGGAATTAGAACTCCTGGTCAACCAGTTAAATACCGAGGAGTTCCCATTTCTCATGCAGGCTGGCATTCAACACGAGGTATGGAAAAAGGCGATTATTAATTCTGTTTTTAATTCAATATGCCCACTCCTGGAAATTGACAATGGAATATTTATTCGCGATGAAGGGGTAGCCCGGCTTGCGAGAGAAGTTGTAGATGAATGTATCACCGTCATGAAGGGGATGGGGTACAGCCTGAATGCGGAAGAGATCATGAAGCAGATATTTACCATTAGCAAAGGGTCCGATGGTAATTTAATCTCTACATTGCAGGACATTAACAATGGTAGAGAGACTGAAATTGACCATTTCAACCTGGAAATAGCGCGGATCGGAGAAACAATGGTTCCTAAAGTAGAGGTAAGCATTACAAGAGTATTGGGCGAAATGGTTAAAATGAAATCCATGTTGCGGAAAAAGTAACCATTTCTCCCTGCAAAGCAGGTAGGGTGAGTTCGCTTTTGGACCCACAATACAAGTATGAGAACAAACATATCGACGAAAACGGTCCCGTCCACGCCCGAAATATCGTCTCGTGGCGGATCCGCTCGCCTGGCTTCGATCGATGTTGTACGGGGCAGCGTTATGATCTTGATGGCGCTGGACCACGTGCGCGATTTCTTCTCCAATGCGGCCTACTCTCCGCTCGATTTGACGCAGACCACGCCGGCGCTGTTCTTCACCCGCTGGATCACCCACTTTTGTGCGCCTGCGTTTATCCTGCTCGCCGGAACCAGTGCGTTTCTGTGGGCCAGTGCGCGCGGCAAGGGAAAGAAGGAACTCAGCTGGTTTCTATTCACGCGCGGCGTCTGGCTGATCGTGCTGGAGCTCACCCTGGTAAGGTTGGCATGGTTTTTCACAGTTGATTATGAGACGTCCCTGGCACAGGTGATTTGGGCAATCGGCTGGTCCATGATCGGACTGGCCGGGTTGGTGTTTTTGCCCTCATGGGCGATCGCGGTGTTCGCTGTAGCAATGATCGCCGGTCATAACCTTCTAGACTCTTTGACACTTGGAAATACCCCTTTCACGAACGCAATTTGGACGGTCTTGCATCATTCTGGGTTGATTGAGCTCTGGCCTGGCCACGAGCTGTATGTTCTCTATCCCTTGATACCGTGGCTCGGTGTGATTGCTCTGGGCTACGCCGTCGGCCCCTTCTTCCTTGAGGACGGACCGAAGCGGCGGCGGAGGTTCCTTCGATACGGAGCAGCATTGCTCGTGGGCTTCATCCTCATCCGGCTGATCAACCAGTACGGCGATCCTCAGCCCTGGTCGCCCCAAAGGGATACCCTCTTCACCTTGCTTTCATTCCTCAATGTTGAGAAATATCCCCCGTCTCTCCTGTTCCTTTTGCTCACGCTCGGCCCAATCTTTCTCGCCCTGGGGTTGCCGGGCCGCCCGGTTGGCCGGGTGACAGGTGTGATCATGGTGTACGGCCGCGTGCCGCTCTTCTTTTATATCCTCCATCTGTTTGTCATCCACGGTTTGGCCGTGGGGCTGGCTTTGCTCCGCTATGGGCAGGCGCCATGGCTTTTCGGTACCGCCTGGCTGGTGCACGCAGGGTATCCACCCGATTATGGCTACTCATTGCCGGTCGTGTATTTGATCTGGCTTGGGGTGGTCGCGGCAGCGTACCCGTGCTGCAAATGGTTCTCTGACTTGAAGCAGCGCCGCAGGGATTGGTGGTTATCCTATTTGTAAGCGGGGTTCTTTTGGGTGATGCGCTGAACGATCATGCAAATTATTGTGATCTATAATAAGCCCATGCGAATAATATTGATAAGTTAGATCGTTTTACTTATAAAAAGGAGCGTGCGGCATGTTGAATCTGAACTCCGTTATGATCGGAACAAAACAACCTGAAGTTTTAGCGACTTTCTACGAAAAGGTCATCGGAAAGCCGCCGGATATGGCGGATAGTGCGAATGGCTACTTTGGCTGGCAGGTGGGAAATGGCTATATGGGCGTTCTGGAGCATTCAGAAATGGGTGGAAGCACCAAAGATCCGGGACGGGTGATACTCAATTTTGAGACCACCCAGGTTCAAGAAGAGTTTGAAAGAATCAAAGCCTTGGGTGGAATGGTGATCCGGGCGCCCTACAAGATCGACGAGGGATGGATCGCAACTCTGGCTGACCCGGATGGCAACTACTTTCAGCTCATGAGCCCGATGGGAGCATAGGCTGAAATAGGTTTTATGTTCATGTTCTAATATCGACAATGTGTAAGGAACTAGTCGAAATATGAAACAACCCCAAATTTGGCATCACGGTCTTGTCGCACGGGACTGGGGTGAGTTTGAAACTGAAGGTGGAAAAGAAGCCGCGTACTATAAAAGGCTAATCGAAACGTCCGGGCAGCCTGCACTTGACCTTGGTTGCGGCACCGGACGACTTTTGCTACTTTTTCTGCAGGCCGGTCTGGATGTGGATGGTTGCGATTACTCTCAGGATATGCTCGCACAATGCGAGGAACGAGCAAAAAGGAAAGGCCTCTCACCCAAGCTCTATGCGCAGGCTATGCACGAACTGGATTTGCCACGCCGTTACAGAACCATATTTGCCTGTAGTGTAATTGGCCTGGGGGGAGAGCGGCGACTAACAATGCAAGCGATGCAACACTGCCATGAACATCTCCGGACTGGAGGTATGTTCGCATTCGACTATATGGTTCGATGGAACGATCCACCTGCCTGGATGTCCAGGTTGCCTGAGAACAGACGATCTTTACCGCAGGAGTGGCCATCGTCCACGGAGCGCAAGCTTCTGGCCGACGGCTGTGAGTTGGAGGTGGCTACCAGGACAGTTGCGACGGACCCTTTGGAAAACGTTGCAACCCGCCAGATCCGAGTCCGGCTATGGCGGAAAGAAGAGTTACTCAAGGAAGAAATTTACACCCAGAAGTTGGATGACTATAACAAGGATGAGCTTGTATTTATGCTAGAGCATGCCGGTTTTAGAGACATACAGATCTTTGGGGATTTCAGTGACGAACCCGCTACGGCAGATCACAAGGATCTGATCTTCGTTGCCAGAAAATAACTATCAATCGTAGAGTGATAGATGACCGTCTTCACCTCGCCAGCGTGGATCATATTGCATTTAAGTGTAAAAGTTTAGGCCGGTGTTAAATCACTAAACTGATTTATTTATCTGAAGCGCCCTCCTGAAAAAGAGGGCGTTTTCCTCAAATTTTATGGCATAATAGCCGTATACCCAGAGCTCAGCAAATCTATTGGGGCAGTTTGTACCCCTGGCCATACGGATGAAGTCCAGTGAGTCAGGTTTTGCCCCTGATCCTATAAGGAGATTTCATCATGATTGCCGCCCCCATTACACCCTCCGAAGCTGTTCAATCCCGCCTCGCCGAAGGACGCATCCCGCGCTTTGGCCCCATGCTGATGCTTTTCGCGCGCCCGGCTCTCCTTCTAATGGCCCAGGGGATCACACTTCTGCTGTTCACGCAATTAAATATTACGAATGCCAGTGTTGCTGTCCGCAACTGGTGGTCGGTATACGGCACGCTGGTTGATCTCGGCTGCCTGGGGCTGCTGATCTGGCTGACCCGGCGTGAAGGCATCCGCCTGCGTGACCTGATCGGTTTTGTAAAAAACAAGCTTAAAACCGATATTCCGCTCGGTTTGAGCATTATCCTGATCGTTTTTCCCGTGACCGTTATTGGCTTCGGGAGAATAGCCATGCTGATCGCTTACGGCAATCTGAACCCGATATTTCCCGAAGCCACCTTCACCCGCACGCTGCCCCTGTTAGCTGTGCTTTACAGCCGCATCCTCTGGTGGCCGCTCTGGTCGGCTACCGAGGAGCTGACCTTTAACGGCTATGCCTTACCCAGGCTAAAAGCGATCACCGGGTCCACCTGGCTCTCTGTGGCCGTGGTCAGTTTTTTCTGGTCGCTCCAGCACAGCTTCCTGCCATGGGCCGGTCTGCAGTATGGTTTCTATATGTTCATCTTGTTCATACCCCTGACCATCGCCTTGCAGCTCATCTACTTGCGCGTTCGCCGCCTGACGCCGCTCATCATCGGGCATTGGATGATGGATCTGGTTTCGGCCCTATTCATGCTTCAGGTTGGATAAGGAGAGATCGATTCAGTGCGACTGGCGGCACCAAGAGCTTCACCGGGGCGATCACCGACGCTAACGACGGCGACGGCAGCGGCATTACATTGACGAACAACACTGGCACGACAATGACCTTCTCAGGTGGACTGATGCTCTCGACGGGCTCCAATCCAGCCTTCGCCGCGAAAGGGGCGGCACGGTCAATGTCTGCGACGAGAATCCGTGCAACCCAGGTGCGACCGGCGGATTGGTTAACCCACTGACGACGCCTACCGGCAGTGTGAGATTTTATGACGGTGGAAATTTCCTGGGGACCGGGACGCTCGATTCCAATGGGGTTGCTACGTTGATCGTGCCATCGATCCCAAATGGCGAGCGCACGTTTACCGTAAAGGTCACAAAGACAATCGCCAGTATGGCATCTGGTCGTCTGCCGGGTTGTGGGTGAGGTTCTGGGGACTGCTGCCATCGGCATTCATCACGTAGATTTCCCAATTGCCATCTCGGTGGCTCTGGAAGGCAATCTGCCTGCCATCCAGCGACCAGGCCGGCGACCAGTCTTCGGCTGGATCGTTAGTGAGGTTTTTCAGACCGCTGCCATCGATGTTGATGACATAGATATCGTCCGATCCGTTTTGGCTCGAGCGAAAGGCAATCTGTGTGCCGTCTGGCGACCAGCAGGGCGAGTAGTCGATCCCTTTCGTATTGATCAACCGCTTCACATCCGATCCATCGCTGTTCATGAGGTAAATAGAATAAGTTCCGGCAGTATTTTCGCGGTCGGAAACAAAAGCAATCTGGCGGCCGTCTGGGGACCAGGCGGGGGAGAAGTCATCTTTGGGATGGTTGGTCAGGCGTTTGGGGTTAGAGCCATCCGCATTCATCACATAGATCTCGTTATTGCCATCTCTCCTGGAGGTAAAGACGATAAATTTGCCATCCGGGGACCAGGCCGGAAAACCTTCATCAACCTCCGCGTTGGTCAGGTTCACCAGGTGACTGCCATCGGCTGCCATTGAGCCGATGAAGCTATGGGTCAGCCCGAAACCGGTGAAGACGATCTGCCCGCCATTCGGAGAAAACGGACCGGGAAATGTGTTCGAATCACCCTGGGTCAGGCGGGTTACCTGGGAATTGTTGATATCCAAAAGGTAAAGATCGTCGTAGGCGCCTCCGCGGTTGGAGGCAAACAAGATCTGCCCCCTACCACCAGGGGGAATTAAGGTCGGAGAGAGGGTTGCAGCCGGGGTGGAGGTTTCCGTAGAGACGGGGTTAGCTGTCGCCAGAGCCGTGCCACCAACCTGGGAGGAGCAAGCTGTCATCGTCATCGCCAATAGAACGAGAAAAAACCACACAAAGCGAAAGGCTTTTTTTCTCATGGCTAATATTCCTGGGGAATTGAAATGTGTTGAACGTTTTTTTGACTGTCAACTATGAGTATAACTGGGGGGCATACTCCTAACAACAGGATAAGCTCCATAATAACTTAAGCCTTTTGTCTTATCACTCCCGATCGTATGGCATAGCCGCTGGCTGTTTGCGCTTGACCTGTATTGAGATCTACCAGCAGAGCGCTGCCGCCTTCGCAGTGGCCGACATTAATAAAGGCTTTCGCGTTAGGGGGGTACTCCGGAAATAAGTTGTTACTCTCCTCCTGGTAAACCACTTTACCGGTGGATACTTCCTGGATGTTCAGGGTTCGAGCGCAGTTGGATTCATTAGTATGCCAGAGCAAACTGTTTCGACAAACCTCTTGACAAAACAGAAATGCGGTGTAAAATAAGTCACAGTTCAATAATGTACTACGTATACATTTATACGAAGTTCAATTAAGGAGATAGATGGAGCCAAAAACCGAAAGCCGAATTGAACGGAAAAAAGAAGCGACCCAAAACAAGATTATCACCGTTGCGGTCGAGTTATTCAACCGGCATGGTTTGGAATCCGTCACCATGGAGAAAATCGCTGAAGTGGTGGATATCGCCAAAGGCACGCTCTACAATTACTTCCCCTCAAAAGAGGCTATCATCAATGCCTACCTGCAGCGGACTTTCGGGGAACGCAACGATGATCGTTTGGCGCAACTGCGCCAGCTCGGGGATACCCGCTCTCGGCTGACCCATTTACTGAGACTCTTGATTGAGGGTGTGCAGGCGCAAAAGCAAATCTTCGAAGTTTATATGGTATATCGAATGAAACAGGTAACCTCCTTCCGGCCCGTTGAAGGAGAACAGAGCGGTTTATCCAACCTGGTCCGCGAAATCATCGCGCTTGGGCAGAAAAGCCATGAGCTGCGGACTGACTTACCGGTAGATCTGCTGGAAGACTTTTTTGAGTTTATCTTAATCGAGGCGATTAAACCCTTATATCTGGATCCGGACCGATTTGATCCGCGCGAATCGATTGAACGATGCGTTGATTTATTTTTGAATGGGGCGGGAGCTTGAAACTCCTGGAGAATCCCCAAGGAGAAATTGTCATGCCCAGTCTAAAAAGTAAGCTCGTGATTTTTGGCATCAAAAATCGCCATTTATTTAAATTTCGCTTAAAACCTGATGTGATCACCCGAGAGACGTCAACCGTTCAGCTCCGCAAAGGGTATGAAGAGGGAGCAAAAAAATACGGTTCCATCCCCCCTGGAATCAAGGTTTCTTCTGTGACGATCCCCTTATTGCCTGAAGGGTTATTTGCAGAGTGGATCCATCCGGAAGGCAGTTCGGACTCTCCGACCTCATCGGACCGGGCGATTTTTTACACCCATGGCGGTGGTTATGTCACAGGAAATTGCGTCGATCACCGAATGCACGTCGCCAAATTTGTGCAGGCCACCGGGGTAAGTGCATTGTTGTATGATTACCGCCTGGCTCCCGAACACCCTTTTCCTGCAGGAATGCAGGATACCCTGGCAGCCTATCGTTGGCTTTTGGATCAGGGTGTTCTACCGGCCAATATCATTGTTGTGGGAGAGTCAGCCGGGGGTGGGTTATGCCTGGCAAGTCTCCTGGCCATCCGTGATCAGGGGCTGCCGCTGCCGGCAGCCGGGGTTGCCCTCTCTCCTTGGATTGACCTTACCTGCACGAGTGATTCTTATAAAAGGAATGCCCGCCGCGATGTCTCTACCCTCGGTTCCTGGGACGTATGGAGCAGCTATTACATAGGCTCAAATGACCCCTGTCATCCCTGGATTTCACCAATCTACGGTGATCTCCATGGCCTACCCACGATCCTGATCGAAGTCGGTGATGATGAAATCATGCTGGATGACTCTGTTCGTTTTGCTGAGAAAGCAAGAGCTTCTGGAGTGGATATTCACCTGCATATTTGGGAGGGTATGGTGCATTGTTTCCCGCTCTTAGCGCCGATGTTTCCAGAAGCAACCGAAGCCTGGAATGAGACGATTGAGTTTATCCAGAACCAGTTAGACGAAATGCATCTCAATCCCAGCGGGATGAAGAAAATTCAGAAGATTACAGTTTAGAGGTTATAATCATAAAGTCAAATAGATTTTCCAGGTTTGATCATGTTGGCAATAAACGTGCAACAATTACCACGGATATTGCTGCAATTGGGTGGGACTGTTATCAATACCTGAGCTGGGGGATATTGTTGGTGAAGAACCCTGCGTTGTAACCGCAAAATTTCTAAAAAACCCATATCCGATTTGTTCGGACCATTACAGATGTCTCATCAACCTCTCCAATGACACCTATGACAGCCAATGGTGACTGGAAATTAATAAAACAATGCGCCGCCTCTGACAGCGCATTGTTTTATTTTACCGGACGGCCGGGATACCATAGAAGAACACCCATTCATCTAAAAACAGCGTCTTTGGTTCTATAAGGAATGCTCCCATGTCTACTTTTAGTCATCTTTTCAAATCGAGTGCATTCATCACGCGCGTCCAAATAGTGATCTGGCGCATATCCTTATTCAGTTTGGTTGCTGTCGTGGGCGCGCTGGTCACAGTCAGCGTGGTCCGCGCCATGGTCTCCATCTCCCCGACGAAAACCGATGCATTTGTTGGGGAACATGACGGCGATGGCAAGGCAGATCCCGGCGAAACCATCGAATACACCGTCTTCTTCCAGAACACGGGCGATGAAACCGCGACCGGTGTCAGCTTCAGCGACATTATCGACGCAAACACCACCCTGGTCCCCGGGTCGGTCAACGTGTCGCCACTGGCTATCGCTGACAGCTACGACACGATCGGCAACACCCTCCTGGATGTTGGAGCTTCGACCCCCGACCCGGCGGTGCATGTTTCTGGGAGCCTGTTTGACAACGATGTAGAGTTCCTCAGCGCTGCATTCGGCGCTTCAGGGACGCGTATCACTTCGCATACCAGCCCGGCGAATGGCGCCCTTGCGTCTTTTGACAACAACACCGGTGCATTCAGCTATCTGCCAAACCCCGGTTTCGCCGGCCCCACCGACACGTTTACCTACACCCTGACAGATTCGGGCGGACTGACCGATACTGCCACCGTCACGATCCATATCGTCCAGCGGGTCTGGTACGTCAAGAATGATGCGCCTGCGGGTGGTCTGGGCCGCTCGACCGACCCGTTCGACACCCTGGTCGAGGCGCAGACCGCCTCTTCGGCGAATGATACGATCTACATTTATCAAGGCAATGGCGCGACCACCGGCCAGGACGCGGGCATCCTCCTCAAGGATGGTCAGCGCCTGCTGGGTGAAGGCGTGGCCCTGACCGTGTTGGCGGGCGTCAACGGCGGCCCCAACCCCACGATCCTGCGAGCGGCGGGAAATCAGCCTCGGGTGGCTGCCACTGCCGGTAATGGAGTCTCGGCTGCCGATGACATTCCGGCTGAGATCCGCGGCCTCAGCCTTTCCGGCACTACCAATGCCATCGATATTACCATCACAGACGCCAGCAGCGGCACACTGCAAATCAAAGACAATACCATCTTTGGCGCTGGCGCTGAAGGGATTGATATTAACAAGGCTGGCGCAGCTACGCTGACACTGGATGTGCAGAACAACATCTGGAATGCAGGCGGCGCGCACACTGGCAATGCCTTCGATGCGCGCGCGACCTCTGGCAATTTACGCTTGAACTTCAGCAGCAACCTGAATATTCTCTCGTCCGCCACCGGTGTATTGCTGGATGGGACCGGCGGCGTGTTCACCGTGACTGCTTTCGCAAACAATACTGTTTCGGGGAACACGGGGGGCGCCGGCATCAGCGCAAACACGGTAAACTTTGACGGTGTCCCCGGCGGTTCATTCGACCTGGTTTCAGGGGGCGCGACAACAATTGGCGTCTCAGACAACGGTGTCGGCGGATCGGGCATGGTATTGACGAGTGTGGGGGGCAATCTGTCCTTTACGGACCTCGATATTGTGGCGGATGGCGGTGTGGGTTTGCAAGCCTCCGGAACGACACCTTATACCGGTTCCGCCGGTTTCCAGGTGGCGGTTGGTTCGGGCGCTGCCACGATCTCAGCCAACAGCGGCCCGGCGGTCAATCTAACCACCGTCACGGCCTTTCTGCCCTTCCTGGATATTGACAGCACCAACAGTTCGTCGACGGGCGTATCGCTTGCATCCGTGTCCGGTACATTCTCGGCCGGCAGCGGCAGTTCCATCGTCAACGCAGCCGGGACGGATTTCAGCATCAGCGGTGGAACCGCCGCCGTGACGTATGCCGGCATGATGACCGACGATGTGGGCATGTTGGTTTCGGTTGTCAATGCGACGGGCGGCGCCAAGAGCTTCACCGGGGCGATCACCGACGGCAACGACGGCGATGGCAGCGGCATTTCGCTGACGAACAACACTGGCACGACAATGACCTTCTCAGGTGGGCTGATGCTCTCGACGGGCGCCAATCCAGCTTTCACTGCCACCGGTGGCGGCACGGTCAATGTCTGCGACGAGAATCCATGCAACCCGGGTGCAACCGGCGGATTGGTTAACACACTGACAACGACCACCGGAACGGCGCTCAATGTCGCCAATACGACTATTGGTTCGAACAACCTGGAGTTCCGCAGTATTTCCGCCAATGGTGGTGCGAATGGGATCGTGCTGAACAGCACCGGCACGAGCGGCGGACTGGTTGTGAAAGGGGACAGTGGTAGCAGCAACAACAGTTCCGGCGGTATGATCCAACAGACGACGAGTCATGGTATATCGCTGACGACCACGCAAAACGTCTCGCTCGACCAAATGAATATCCAGAACACAGGCGGGAGCGGGATCAATGGCGTTGATACGACCAACTTCACGTTTACCAACGGAACGATCAACAATTCGGGCAATGCGTTGGGCGAATCAAACATCGCTTTCAACGGCAACGGCGTACTGAAGGGGAACAACCTTGACGGCACGCTGACCGTCACGGGCAGCACCCTGACGAATGCTTTTGACCATGGCATCCATATTGAGAACGACAGCGGTACGATTGGTAATGCCGTCATCCAGAACAATACAATTGCCAGTACAACCAGCACCGCAACCTCGAAGGGTAGTGGGATTCAACTGATCGGCACAGGCAATGAGACTACGGCCAGCAACCTGATCAAAGCCACGATCGACAGCAATACGGTTCGAAACTTTCCAAGCGGCGCTGGCATCCAGGTCAATTACGGTAACTCCAACTCTAGCGGGCCGGGGGCGGCCGCAGGCGTTGCGGGCAGCAGCACCGACATTATCTCGATTACGAACAACGTGGCGCGCGGGTTCGATGCGGTGAACCGCTTTGGCACACATGCCATCATCATTTCGGTCAGCGGCGGCAACAGTGCCTCTCGCTCACAAGGAAACTTCAACGTTTCGAACAATGGCACGGTGGGGGACCCGATTGGGAACAGTCTTGGGATTGCCCTGGGTGTCGGCAATAACGGCTTCTCGACCATGACGGCCACAATCAACAATAACGTCATTGTTGCCAACAACACGTTTGCTTCGGGTGGCATCAGCGGTGGCAATGGGGTCGTGATTGGCTGCCCGACAAGATGTGAGACCCCCCTGCTAACCCTGACTGTTACGAACAATAACATCAGCCAGACCGATGGGAACGGCATCCTGCTCGTCGGGCGCGGTACAATGGGTACCGCTAATTTTGGTATCAGGAATAATACGGTTGCCGCGCCGCTGTCCGGTGTGCGCCCGGGCATCCGCGTGGATGCTGGTAACAACTCGGCCGGTTCGGACGATGCGGTTTGTCTCGATATCTCTGGAAACACGACCGCAGGCAGTGGCGGTCACGATGGGATTGGCCTGCGTAAACAAGGCAGCGTCCCGACCATGCACGACTTTGGCGTCGAAGGAATGCTGGCGACCAGCAGTCCCGCTGTCGAGACTTTTGTCGGAAATACAGGCCAAAATCCTGGTTCGGCAACCGGGACCTTTGGTTTCAGCGGGGTTCTGCTTCTCTCCGCTGCCGGCGGGTTTTCCAACTGCTCAACGTCGGCGTACCAGCCGCAAGGTATCCAGGTCCTGGCAAAGGCCCAGCCATCTGACAGTGGGTCTCACTCACAAGTTTCGCAGCCATCCACAACTGTCAGCACGGACTCGAATGCTGCGAACTCGTTTGCCATTTCATCTGGTTCCGCAAATTCCTTCAAACAGGCTTCCTGGGTCAAAACGCAAAAATCAACGGTCAGCCCTTCGGCCGGTTCCGGGGGTGGGAAACCCCACATGCTGGTTATGCAGCCCGCACCGGACCAATCGGGCGAAACGGTCGATGTCACAATCGGTCCCCTGCCGGCGGGCAAGAGCGTCACGATCAAGTTCTGGGTGACAGTCAACGGCCCGGCGCTGCCACTCGGCACGACCAAAATTGTCAACCAGGGCACGGTCCATTCCAACGAAGTGGCAGACGTGCACACGACCAATGGTGGGCCGACCGATTGCGAAACCGGCACCCAGACCTGCACCCCCGTGGACCGGCCCGACACGCCGGTTGTCTCGCTCGACCGCGCCAGCGCCAACCCGAACAAGAACTCGACCGTGACCTGGCAGATCGTCTTCGCTGACCCGGTCAGTGGTCTGACGGCCAGCAGCTTCAGCCTGGCCCAAGGCGGCTCGCTCAGCGGAGCTGCGCTCAGCAGCGTCACCGAGGCAAACGGGCCTCCCTCTACTACCTGGAACGTCACCGCCAACACCGGCACGGGAGACGGCACGTTGGGGCTGAATATGGTCAATGACACCGGGCTTTCGCACGATGTCACCAACCTGCCTTTCACCGGACAGGTCTTCACGATCGACAAGACCGCCCCGACGGTTGCGAACGTTACCAGCAGCACGGCAAACGGCTACTATAACGCCCCCGACCTGATCAGCATCCAGGTAAAATTCAGCGAACCGGTGATCGTGAGCGGCACGCCGCAGCTGACCCTCGAAACCGGCGCGACTGACCGGGTCGTCGATTACACGAGCGGCAGCGGTACGGACACGCTGACCTTCAACTACACCATCCAGGCCGGGGACAACTCCGCCGACCTGGATACCGTCAGCACATCCGCTCTGGCCTTCAACGGCGGGACGATCCTGGACGCGGCCCACAACGACGCAGCTTTAACCCTGGCCTCTCCGGGTTCCTCCGGTTCGCTCGGGTCCAACAAAGACATCGTCATCGACACCACCCCGCCGGCTACCGTCTCCTTCACGCGCTTCAACCCGCTTACCCAGCCAAACAGCGCCGACCTCCTGGTATTCCGGGTTACATTTAACGAAAAGGTGGGCGGACTGGGTGGCCTGGTAAGTACGAACGACTTTATGGTACATGACAACAGTCCCCTTGCCACTACCACGACGGCGATCGACAGCATAGGCACCCCGGGCGGGAATATGATCTTCGATCTCACCCTCGATGGCACGGATGGCACTCCTGGCGACCTGGCCAGCTTCAACGGCGATGTGGGCCTGGACTTTAGCCCCGGCATGGTCATCCGCGACCTGGCAGGTAATGACCTGGCCAACGTCGAGCCGCCCTCTGACCAGACCTACACGGTGGACAACGCCGCGCCGGTCATAACATTCAGCTCCACGCCCAACGACCCGACCAACCAGTCTTCCTTCAGCTTTGACTACGGCGCCGATGAGCCGGTCGTGGGCTTCACCTGCACCCTGTCCGAGGCGGGATCTGGTGTTCTCGTGGGCGCTGTCTCTTGTCCACCACCCGTGTCGGATAGCGTCCCTGGGAATGGGATCTACACCCTTCTGGTCGAGGCCGATGACCTGGCAGGCAACACCGGTTCGGTTTCGTTCACCTGGGCGGTGGACGTGACCCAACCCACCGTTACCATCAACCGGGCTGCCGGCCAGGCCGACCCGACAGGCAGCAGCCCGATCAACTTTACCGTGACTTTTAGCGAACCCGTATCGGACTTCGACGATGCAGCCGACGTGACCTTGAGCGGCACTGCCGGGGCCGCAGCAGTCGCTATCAGCGGAGGTCCGTCGACTTACAATGTGGCCGTCAGCGGCATGACCGGCGACGGCACCGTCATCGCCAGCATCCCCGCCGGCGCGGCGACTGATGGCGTGAATCTCAACGCGGCTTCTACCAGCACAGACAACAGCGTGCTCTACGACAACGTTGCCCCGAGCGTTACCATCGAGCAAGCCGTGGGCCAGACCGACCCCACAAACTCCAGCCCCATCAACTTCACGGCTGCTTTTAGCGAAGACGTCACCGGCTTCGACGCTGCATCTGACGTGACCCTGAGCGGCACGGCCGGGGCAGCGACGGTCAACATTACGGGCGGCCCGAAGGTCTACAACCTGGCCGTCAGCGGTATGACCGGTGAAGGTACCGTCATCGCCAGTATCCCTGCAGGAGCCGCACTGGATCAGGCTTCACGACCCAACAGCGCTTCTACCAGCACCGACAACATCGTCACCTACGATAGTATCCCGCCCGATACCAGCATTGAAAGCAGCCCGGCCAACCCGACGGCCAGCAGCAGCGCCACCTTCACTTTCACTGGCAGCGACGACGGTGGCACGGGCGTGGCCGGCTTCGAGTGTGACCTGGATGACGGCGGTTTCAGCGCCTGCTCCAACTCGCAGACCTATCCCAGCCTGAGCGATGGCAGCCATACCTTCCAGGTGCGCGCCATCGACCGGGCCGGTAATGTGGACGTCACACCCGCCGGCTTTACCTGGGTGGTCGATGCCACCCCACCCGATACGACCATCGCATCCAACCCATCCAACCCGACCAATAACACCACTGCCAGTTTCACCTTCACGGGCAGCGACGGCGGCGGTACGGGCGTGGCCGGCTTCCAGTGCGATCTGGATGGGGGCGGTTTCAGCGCCTGCGCCGGTATCCAGACCCAGACCTATTACGTCCTGCCTGACGGCAGCCATACCTTCCAGGTGGCCGCCATTGATGCCGTTGGCAATATCGACCCAACCCCCGCCAGTTTTACATGGACGGTTGACACAGCCCCGTTGAGCGTTGTGGTCAGCTCGGTAACCACCAGCCCGACCAACACCTCGCCCATCCCGGTCACCGTAACCTTCAACGAGCCTGTCACCGGGTTTACACCTTCGGTAGCTGCCGGTGATCTCGTCATTACCAATGGCACGGACAGCAGCCCTGCCGGCAGCGGCGCGACCTATACCTTCAACCTGACCCCCAGCGGGCAGGGGCCGGTGACTGTCTATGTCCCGGAAGGCAGCGCAGTAGACGCTGCCAACAACTGGAACACAAATTCGAACACGTTCAGCATTATCTACGATTTGGACGGTCCCACCGTCACGATCAACCAGGCGGTCGGGCAGCCTGACCCGACCGGCAGCAGCCCGGTCCACTTCACCGCGGTCTTTAGCGAACCCGTTGCGGGTTTTGCCACCGGCGACGTGACCCTGACCGGCACCGCGGGAGCGACAACCGCGGTTGTTACGGAGATCGCTCCAAACGATGGCACGACCTATACCGTCGCAGTCAGTGGTATGACATCAGACGGTACGATCATCGCTGCGATCCATCCAGGTGTGGCTCAGGACTTTGCCGCCAACGGCAATGCTGCGTCCACCAGCACCGACGATACCGTCACGTTCATGTTCACGTTCGGCACCACCACAACCATCACGGCGAATACCCCTCACCCATCTGTGGTTGGAGAGACCGTCACTTTTAACTACTCCGTAACCGCAGACCCCCCCGGCAGTGGAACACCCACCGGGATCGTTACGATCACAGACGGTACGGATAGCTGTTCCGCCTCCGTTTCGGCTGGCTCCTGTACGATCATCTTTACAGATCCGGGCGTCAAGACTTTGACCGCTGCCTATGAAGGCGATGATTCCTTCAGCGGCAGCACATCGATCAGCCTGAACCATACGGTCAATCAGGCCAACACGACCACATCGCTGACGGTTACGTTTGGCCCATTGACCTTCGCCACGCCGGTCACCCTGACCGCCGCCGTAGCGGTCACCCCGCCGGGAGCAGGCACGCCCACCGGCAGCGTGAGATTTTATGACGGTGGAAATTTCCTGGGGACCGGGACGCTCGATTCCAATGGGGTTGCTACGTTGATCGTGCCATCGATCCCAAATGGTGAGCGCACGTTTACGGTGATGTATGAGGGGGATAGCAATTTCGCCGCCAACCAGCAGACTTCCCAGGTGCTGATCCCGTGGCGAATCCTGTTGATTATGATTTACAATAATTACGCCCTGCCCCATTAGGATAAGATTTTTACCATAAAGAGGCGCTCTCCAGAGATGGAGGGCGCTTTTTGATTGTGCGGAATATTTAATAAACTATTTTGGGAAAGGATTATGCTCGGGTAATTGGATTTTGACAGTAGCGCCTGTGACGATTGATGCGATAATGGGTGTATTACAGGTGGTCGGATGAACTCGACATCCACGCCGTGCCTTGGACGATGTAGATATAATGAATGAGAGAAAAGATATGGCTAAAGCTCGAAAAAAATCAGCCGCCCCGTCAAATTTTCCTACCCCACAACCGTCGAATAAAAACCTCGAACAACCTAAAATACCAGCAGCGGAAATCGACCAGGCGCTGGGAGCGGCCCTCGAGGCAGGTGATGCCAGCGGTGCGCTGGAAGTGATCGATGCCGCTCCGCGCTGGATGAAAAAACAACCGGAATTCATGCTCATCCGCGCTACGGCTCTCATGTCGGTGGGCGATACGCAGGAAGCTCTCCGTCTTTTACACGAAATTGAACGGAAAAATCCGCGTTTTTTGGCGATTTACCTGCCGTTAGCAATGATTTACACGGAGCAAGAATGCGCTGCCCACGCCTTGCAAGCCGCCAAACGCGCCCTCTCCGACCCCATTTTGATCGATGAGAGCCGCGAGTCACTGGAACAGATGATTGAAGACGCAACGGCGTTTATCCAATCCCAAGCTGTGAAGTTTGATCTGTCTTTTGAAGCCATGCAGCGTGCCTGTATTTTGAATGAACGGGCGCAAATGTCAATGGACGCGGACAAGCTGTCAGAGGCAGATTTCTTCTGTAAGGAAGCCATCAAAATTGCTCCCAACTGGAACCCACCGCACAACAACCGTGCCCGGGCCTTATATTTTTCAGGAAAAATAACGGAAGCAATTGCTGTTTCGGAGGCTGTGCTGGCCCGCGAGGCCAATAATACTTTCGCGTTGAGCAGCCTCGTCACTTTTCATCACGGCTTCAATCAGCCAGAACAAGCCCGGGATTATTCCAACCGCCTTGTGAAGCTGTCCAATAAATTTCCCGCAGACAGCATGGATATGGAACACGTAATCTCGGCTTTGGCGTTAGTTGAAGATACCCCCGCGCTGTGGGCGATTGCCAAACGCTACCTGAATACGCCTCCCGATACCTTGTATGGCCGCTCCTGGCATTGCATAGCCGTGGCAGCCATCCGCAGCGGGAAATGGAAAGATGCTCTGAAGCTGATTGAAAGGGCAGACGTAGATGAACTACCCCCTGCGAGAACAAAACTTTTGGACGAACTCAAAGCAGTTGCAGACCAGCGCCAGCCTCGCCTGGCTTGGATGCCTCCCACATACCCGGGCGTCGATCTGTTCTTGCATCCCAAAATAATGGCCGAATGGGACGCTTTACTGCAAAATATTACCGAACCTTTGTCACCTTCTCAAAAGCGCAAGCTAGACAGCTTTTTTGAAAAATACCCGTTTATGGTTGTCGCTATGGAACACCTTCTATGGGAAGAAGGAAGCCATCCATTCGCCTTGCAAATCCTCGCGGAGCTGGATAGACCCGAGGCAGATGCCGAAATCTTGCGTTTTGCCTTGAGCCAGACTGGCAGCCAGGAAGTCCGCTTACAAGCTATCATGGTGCTTATTCAAGCAGCGCGCTACACCGGTCCGAAGATCGTCAAAATCTGGGATGATGACCAGGAAGAATGGCGAGATGTGGAATTGAATACACAGCGGATTGGTGATATTGAAATCAAAGCCCAACCTCAAACCTTGGCGCTGATCGAAAAGGCGAATAAAGCCCGAGACCCACAGGAGGGGATCGCCCTGTTGCGCAAAGCGATCGAGGTGGAACCCACCTGCGCAATGGCTGTCTTCAACCTGGGGGTGATGCTCGTTCAAAACGGAAACATTGAAGAAGGAGAAGCGCTGATCCTGCGTTCGGTGATCGTAGATCCAAACTACACCTATGGTCATGCCTCAATCGCTCTATCGGAGGCCGAAAGAGGCCATGAAAAGGAAGCTCTCGATCATCTCGATGTTGTCACTCATGCCGACATCATCGCCCCGGAGACCGCAGTGATTGCCAGCATTGCTTGGGCCGTCCTGGCGATCCATAAACGCGACCTGAAGGCCGCTCGCCAGCGGCTCGAAATGGTAGCCCAAATTAACCCGGAATACCACCTGCTCGAGTACTACGAAAAAATTCTGAAAGAAACTGAAGATATTGAGGAAAAATATGGTTTTTTGCTTGAGTACCAGCAGAAAAGCGCCCAACGCGCCCATAAAAAACTGTTGAAAAATCCATTGACGGCTGATATGGGACTACGGGCATGTCTGGAGACGAATACCAAGGATATGTTGGTCGGCTCTGCCCACTTTTTGGGAACGTCATCTTCCGGCAATAAAGGCGAGCTCGTGACCTGGTTGGCAGAAATTCTTTTGGATCCGGAGTTTTTACAGCAGACTCTGGATGAAGATCTGGAAGAAAGAGAGCGGGCAGCCCTGAAGTGGATGTTGGAAAAGGACGGGGTATGCCCCTGGAAGGAATTTGTGCATAAATTTGGCGACGACATGGACGAATCCACGGTCTGGAATTATCACGAGCCTGAAAGCATTCCTGGCCGTCTGAAGTTGTCCGGCCTGTTCTATTCTGGTACGTTAGCAGGCCAGCAGGTAGCCTTCATCCCGGCGGATGTGCGCCCGCTGTTACGTAAACTGCTCAAATGATCAAGTCTGGCCGAAGAAATCCTCCCATCTTTGTCCAATTTGCGGTATAAAGGGTTGATACCAATCGCCCTTGAGAAAGGAAGTATTCCAACGGCTGAACGAACAAAGTCATGAAAAAGGAGAGTCGAATTGACTACGTCTGCGAACATCGTTGGTAAATCTTCCGTTAGAAGTCTCCGGTTTACACAGCGCCGCAATTTCCAAAAAACGCTCAACGAGCGTGTCAATACCTATCTGCGCGACAACAAAATCCCCGGGCGCGACCTGCCGGCCATGTACATTAAGACGGCGGTCGTGCTGGCCTGGTGGCTGGGTACTTACCTTTTACTGCTGCTCGGCCATTTCTCCCCGCTGGTCAACGTCGGCTTGTGCCTGGTGTGGGCGATGGCCATTGCATCGGTTGGCTTCAACGTCATGCATGACGCCAACCATGGTGGAACTTCCGATAATCCACGCATCAACAAGCTGCTCAGCCTTAGCGCCGAGATGCTGGGAATGAGCGGGTTTCGCTGGCGCACCAAGCACAACGTGTGGCATCACACCTACACCAACATTGCCGGCTTTGATGACGATGTCGAGACGTTTGGACTGATGCGCCTCACACCCCGCATACCCTGGAAGCCGCTGTACAAGGCCCAGGTTTGGTACTTCCCTGTGGTGTACAGCTTTATCGCCTTCGACTTTATCTTGCGCGACTTCATGATGGTGTTGGCCGGCAAGTCCGACGCCAACCATGTTTACCCGAAGATGAGTGCGGCAGATAAGGTCACTTTCTGGGCCGGCAAGCTGTTCTTCTTCGTGATCGTGTTCGCGCTTCCGCTGCTGGTGTTCCCATGGTGGCAGGTGTTGATTGGCTTCCTGATCGTGATGCTGACGGTCGGCCTGGTCATGGGCATCGTCTTTCAGCTCGCGCATATCAGTGGCGATGTCGCGTTTCCGGAGCCGGAGGGCAGCCCGCTGTATATCGACAACGAGTGGGCCGTGCACCAGGTCGAGACGACCGCGGACTTCGCGCCGCGGAACTGGCTGTTGAATTTTTACATCGGCGGGCTGAATTACCAGATCGAGCACCACCTGCTGCCGCACATCTGCCACCTGAATTACCCGCGTCTCGCGCCGATCGTGCGAGCAACGTGCGAAGAGTTCGGCATCCGTTACACCTGCTACAACACGTGGCGCGAGGCGTTCGCCTGCCACTTGCGTGAACTACGCCTCCTCGGGCGCGGCTGATGGGGGCACATCGTCCGATTTTTAGAAAGTGTAGCGCATAATCGGGCGAGGCGGGACGTGTCGAGCAATAACCTTGAAACCGGCCCGCTTGAAGGTTGAAACATAGCCAGTGTGTGATGAGCTCGGCGTCAAATTCTCATCCAGAGGATAGGCTTCGAGCGCGGGTGCTCCCGCGCGCTTTGCGGCATCCAACGCTGCGGCGATGAGTGCGGACATAACGCCCTGTTTGCGATAGCCCTTGCGCAAATAAAAGCAGGAGAGTGACCAGACCGGCACCTCGTCTATGCGCTTGAGCCGCCATGTGCGATCGAGCCAAGGCAGGGCATCGCGTGGGGTAAGCTGGCACCAGCCCACGGCCAAATCACCGTCGAAGGCGAGTAAGCCTGGGGGTGGACCGCTGTTTACCAATTCACAAAACGCCGCCTTATTCGCATCGCGCGGCCTCTTGCGATAGTCGCTGCCGATTCGCCAGTACATGCACCAGCAGCCGTTGACAGCCCCATGCTCGCCGAAGAGGTCTTCGAGTGCAGGCCACAGATCGGGTGTGAGGGGCTGGACAGTGATTTTCATGCTGCTATCCAGCGGCTAGTGTTCTTCGATCCCCTTGGGATATCGGTCCGCCACAAGATTTAGCCTGACATCATGCTCAAGGAACGCTTTCAGTCCCGCGAGTACCAAAGTGAACCCTTGAGTCGAGTCGGTCACCTGTTTTACCAATTCGTCCCCGTCGCCAATGAAGCCAGCTTCCGTGATACTGAGGAACGTTGTCCCATCATTTTGGGGCGCAAACATCCATTCCACGGTGGTAGGACTGTGATATCCGGGCCACTCGATGACAATGCGCTGGTTCGGTTCGATGATTTTCGCTGTTACCGGGATCGAAATACCGTACATTTCCCAATCCCATTGAACCTGTTTGCCGACTTCGAGCCTTCCGCTGCTTTTGGTGAACCAGAATTTTGTGGTGATCTCTGGGTTTACGATGGCCTCGAACACATCGGCAACAGGCCTGCGGATCAGCATTCCGGTCTTTGTAACCGGCACCTGTTTGAGTTGGAGATCGCCCATACTACCTCCTTTATACAGCCAACACCAGGTAAAGCCCGCCTGACCTTGAGCATGGTAGATCAAACGTGCTAAACCAGTGTATCTGAAGCAGATCTACGTGTCAAGTTGCGAAATGCCCCCTATATTAATGGCAATCAGGGTCAGATCAGCGGCGCCGGCAGCAGTACGGTCACCGTAAAACAGCCTGGAAACAACAATTTCAGCTCGGCGCCTGATCTGCCCCGGCTCTATCCCATTGCCAAAGCGAGCGCCCAGGTAAACCTGGATCCACAAACCCTTGCTCAACTTTATGATTGTCCCACCACCCTGCCCACCCTCACGGGCAGTTACCTGATCGATTTTTCCCAGGGCGATTTCTTCTAACGGATTACCAGTGGCAAGAAGACCGGGTATGATGGCAGATTGGTGGTTATCAGGCGTGCGATGCGGTTCAAATCACCTACTGCTTGATCGGCGGTTTGCTGGAATTCACCGCCGGCATAAATCTCGCTGGTTCCAACTTCTACATCCGCTACGTATCCATTCAAACCGCCATTCGGCAGCGCGGACCATTGATCAGCGGTCAGGTCATACCTGGCGATCGCATTCAGGTTCTTAACGGCCCCATCGGCGCTTTCACTAAATATGCCGCCCACGTACATCGTATCTTCAGCAAACGCGAGTGACATTACAACACCGCCGCCGTCTTCGTCAACCAACCCGCTGTTCGCCAGAGACTGCCAGCTGCCGCTGTGCAGCCTGGCAATTCTGTTCAGGTTCGGCGTGCTGCCGGTCTTGGTCTGTGTAAAAAACCCGCCGGCGTATAGATCATCTCCAAGGAAAGCAATGGCCCTGACGACGTCATTTAGCCCATTGGCAGGCAGCGGGGACCAGGTTCCGGCGTTGTACGTGGCAATGTTATTGAGGTTTTCTACCGGGCTTGCATCAGCAGTCCTTGAAAAACTGCCGCCAACGTACAATACTCCATTGTGAACCGTCAGGGCCTCTATATAGGTGTACATTTCTCCGCCGCTGAGGCCTATCCTGGCCAATGGTGACCACTCCCCGCTGGAAATATTGTAGCTGCCGATAGAATTCATACTCACTTGAACGCCTTGATCTCCATAAGTTTGAGAAAATTCCCCTCCAACGTACATAATATTACCGATAAAGGCGATCGCATTGACATAACCATCTACCCCCACCCTGGCCAGGGGATGCCAGGTATCTGTTAGCGTGTCATAACGGGCAATCCGATTCATATGGATGTCGCAGCTGGCTATTTCCGAATGAGCTGTGTTGGAAAAATTTCCGCCGATGTACATATCATCCCCATGGAAAGCAATGGAATGTACCTCGCTGTTCAATCCGCCGCAGGCGAGCGAGTCTAACTTGTTGTTACGGAACCGGGCAATCGCCTCTAGCTCTTTTGTGCCTCCCGGATACGAGCTTGTAAAGTGACCGCCGATGTATAGGTCGTCGCCGTGGACTGCCAGGGCCCGCACGGTGGAACTCAGACCAAAATCGCCGCCGTCACTGGGTAACGGCAGCCAGGCCTGAGTGGCGGCATGATCTGGCTGGGCGGCGGCAGGGGTAAGCACGAGCAGCGCCAGCAGAAGTGTGACAACAACCACCCGAATGAGCGAACTTCGGGTGAACCTGGAAGAAGCGGTCAGGATAGACATGGTTCGCCTCCTATGATGTTGGTTTACTTTTTATGTGACGGTTTTTATATTATACAATGAATATTTTACACATCGGCATGCTCGCGCCTTCTACTCTGGACGTCCTCCCCTAATAGGAAATCGATTTTTTTATATTTTGGCAGGTCAGATAGGGCGCGTTCGGCTTTGAAAGCACCATCCAAATTGCCTGCTCTGGAGGAATGCCTTTATATCAGTGATTGTTTCAAGGGCTTTGGGGGAAATGCTATAATCGCTTTGTGAAAGAAGTTATTATTGGACTGCAGTCCGGTATCCAAATGACACCCCTGAATCAAGTCGCATAAAAGCATACTGGAGATTCGTAAAGGAGAAAGGCTGAATGAATAATGACCGCAGCATTCTACAGGCTATTGGAAATACATCCTTAGTCCGTCTGCGTAATGTTGTCCCACCCGGCTGCGCGCAGGTTTTTGCGAAACTTGAATGGGAAAATCCGACCGGCAGTATGAAAGATCGCGCAGCCCAGGCAATGATTTCAAGGGCAGAAGAAGAGGGCCGGTTAAGACCTGGGGACGTCATTGTTGAGTACACTGGGGGCAGCACCGGCATATCACTCGCGTTGATTTGTGTTGCGAAGGGCTACCGGCTGCAAATCATTACTTCTGACGCTTTTAGTCAGGATAAGCTGAATCAAATGGCGGCTTTTGGCGCCGAACTTACAATGGTACCGAGCGAAGGGGGCCTCACTACTAAGAAGTTGATTTTGGATATGGTTGAAGCAGCCAGAGAATTTAGCAAGAGACCTCACACCTACTGGACCGACCAGCTCAACAATCTGGATAGTACTACCGGCTACTATCCGTTGGGCGAGGAAATCTGGAACCAAACCGGCGGAGCAGTGGATGCATTCGTTCATTGTGTTGGGACTGCGGCTTCATCCCGAGGTGTAGCAACTGTGTTAAAGAGACACAACCCCAAGATTAAATCGATCGTCGTCGAGCCGGCCGAATCCGCAGTATTATCAGGCGGCCAACCCGGACCGCATAAAATCGAGGGAGTTGGGATTGGGTATACTCCACCCCTCTGGGATCCAGGGCTTGTCGATGAAATTATTGCAGTTAAGACGGAGGACGCGAAGGTCATGGCCAGGCGTTTAGCCCGTGAGGAAGGTCTTTTTGCGGGCACGTCATCCGGCGCAAATGTCGTCGCGGCAGTTCGAGTAGCAGAGCGGTTAGGTCCAGATGCGAAAATCGTTACATTGATGGTAGATTCGGGTCTAAAATACCTTAGCACCGATGTTTACAGAAAATAGAAAACTCGTTATGAGTATTTCGCTGGGAATGGTTATTGCCGGATTCGCAAATAGATAGCCTTTAGGATGGGTTGAGCGAGTGCGAAACCCATTCCCTGGACAACCAGTACACCAAAAAAGGAGATCCGTGATGGGAGAAAAAGGCAGTAAGAAGGATAAAAACAAGGCCAACAAGCAAAAACAGATCCAGATCGAAAAGAAAAAGGATCAGCAGAAGAACAAATTGCCTGCTAAGAAACCCGCCTAGCGCTGGGCTATTGGATCACGATTCAGCCCGAAAAATTCGATCAATAAGGAATCCCATCTACCTGGGAGCGGCCTGCTTTCTTTTCGGGATCGCTTTGGCAGCCAATCTTCCCTGGGTGTTAGTGGCCCTCCTCCCGGCGCTTGTCACCTGCCACTATGTTCTGATAGCACCGGAAGAGAGGTACCTCGCCGCTAAATTCGGCGAGGAATACCGTATCTATGCGGCCTCAGTCCATCGGTGGATTGGCCGCGATCGGCGCCCTGGATCATAGTGGGAAAGGATGAAATAGAGGGGTTGTGTTTGGACTTTGCCCAAACATAACCCCTCTTATCGCATGCCCTTACTTCTTTAGGATAGATCCTGCTTCTTAGGTACTCGCACCGGCTGCACCGGACTGGAAGGTGCGGTGTTCAGGATGGCTTCCTTGCGGGCCGCTTGCTTCAACCGGCGTTCGTGAGTGCGCTGCCCTTTGGGCAATCGTTTGGCTCCTGGCTTGTTTTTCTTGTCTACCATGGTTGTAAACTCCTTATTCTGTCATTAAACGCGTAAGATGGCGCTTACCTCACGGCAAGCAGCCCAATGGATCCGGTAAAGATACCGCCCGAGTTTTCCGGAATGAATCAACCTGCTGCTGAAAGATGAACTTTCTCTAGGCCCGGCTGTTGGAGAAAGAATGGACCCAATTTTTGATTCTCCAGCCGATCGTTTTTTGATCTCTTAGCTGGGCTGTAATCTGCCAATACGTGATTCTTTCTCCGCAATCGCAATTGAAGGATTGCGACCCAAGACTTTCTCCTTTTACTGCGGCATCAATAAACGGGTGATTGGAGATCTTTTTCTTGCAATTCGGGCATACGATTTGGGTTTCCATTTTATTTCCCTTTCAGCATCCTGGCCTTTTCTCTACCATCATGAATTTTTTGGTTGTCCAGCTCCCGGATTTCCTCATCAGTGCGGAGCTCTATACATTTGCCCAATATTTATCAGCTTCTCTTTCCATCGCCGACAGGTTGGTGTAGTAATCCGAAAACTCTTTGAGATGTGCCAAAGCGATTTTTCCAGTCATCAAAGCATCATCATGGCTTACTTTGGTTTGCCCATCTCTGGCGTCGTGGTCAAGCTCCTCTTCAAGCCCTGCCTGGAACTGCTCGACACCAAATGCATGCCAATCGATCTCTAAAGCATCACCAATTTCCTTCGCTTGAAATAAGCTAAACCGTTTCTTTGCGCCCATGAATGGGTTTCCTTTCCTCCTAAATGGAAAAATCTTCTGATTTCTTCTTGGGTTTCCCACCGCCCACCTCTTTGGCGGCCAGATACTGTGACTTGAGTTGTGCAATTAGCACGCTATATTTCCCATTGGTTTTGGGAAGGTCATCCAGGGTGAGAATACCTAAATGGGCGCGTTTTTTACCATGGACTTGGTGCCATCTGCTTTGGTTGTTATATCCTCGCATGATTTACTCCTTCTAAATTTATTTTGCTACTCCGCTCGCGAGGATCAGGTTCGTGTTCCTGCTAACGAGCCGGATAGCCGCCATCCACTTTGGATTTTAACGCCGCTTCTATTCTCTCAATGTCGGCGCCATCAAGGGAATAGAAGCGGTGCAGCAGCAGCCTGTCCTCACACGGAAAATCTATTAGCGGGTGCGCAGGCCACCCCGGCGAAAGGCCTTGACCAGCGCCAGGAGGATGACGGCCCCCAAAAGCGAAACCAGGAGGGCAGGTAGACTAAAGTCATTCTGGTTGATCGTGCCAATCCCGAACAGCGGGGTGAGGAACCATCCTGCCAGGACTGAGCCAATAATCCCCACCACAATATCGAGGATTAAACCCTGCTGGGAACTGGTGCCCATGATCCGGCTGGCAACCCAGCCAATAACAGCCCCTACAATAAGCCAAATTATGAGATTCATTTGTTACGCTCCATCCTTCTACTAACCGTCTGTTGAATCCTTATTCCGCACACTGGCGGGTGTAGCCATACTTCTGTTAGTAAGCTGCCCCGGTTTTCGCCGGCGCTCGAGACAGCGTAGTGCGCCGCTTTCCAAACCTCTTCCCTCCTTGAGACCGGCCCTTGCCTGACTGAGCCGGGTCGCTTCTTCTCTTGATTAATATTACAATAATGACCCTCCGGCCACATCCATCCTCCAGGGGATGTTTGTCTCCACCAGTTGGGGGAGATCAAGATAGCTTGAGGTCATCTTCAGAATACAAACACCTTCCTTTTGCATTATTTTGTCCTGTTGACGCAGCCGACACCCTGCCGCCTTATCCTGGATCAAAGACTTCAACCGGTAGTCCCGTAGCGAAACGGGTGGTGGTGTTAACCTGATCATAGGCTCCCTACCGCAGCTTGCAGACGTTCAACAACTCGTTCGGAAGTCTCACCTTTGCTGATAAACGCATCCGCTCCGGCAGAGAGTGCGGCCTGTTCACGGGCATCCAGATGGCTGATGAGGACGATAACAACCGCGGCCAGGCAAGCCTTCCTAAGTTCTTTCAGGGCTGATCCAGACTCGGTACTGACCAATTCCCAATCTATCAATACCATATCCGGGTGGGTTGCCGGGGCCAGGGCTAATGTGCTGGGCCAGTCGGCGGCTTCACCAACGATCTGTAGATTGAGATGTAAAAGCAACAGACGGAGGGCTGACCGTTCATCGGGCTGAGCATTAGCTAAATAGACGCGTTTCATATCTTCATTCTAAAGCAGCACTCCCCGGCCCACATCCATCGGCCGGGGAGTGTTTAACTCCGCCACTTGGGGGAGAAATGGGAGGGTCAGGTAACCAGTCCGCTGCGTAAAGCCAAAGCCACAGCTTCTGACCGGCTGGCGACGCCTAATTTGGAGAGGATGCTGCTGACGTGGGTTTTGATAGTAGACGGGCTGACCACCAGCCTTCCGGCGATCTGCGTGTTATTTAATCCTTCGACCATCAGGGCCAGCACAGCCCGCTCACGTTCCGTCAGGTCCTGGCCAGGCGCGGGCGGCTGGTTGGCCGCGTTTACAAGCGCCTGGGCAGCCTCTGGAGAGAGGGTGGCGCGCCCGGAGTGCGCCGCGCGGATCGCCAGAGCCAGTTCATCGGCCGAAACATCTTTGAGCAAATAGCCGATTGCTCCGGCCTGCAGCGCGCTCCGAATCAGCCTCTCCTCTTTGAAGCTCGTCAGTACAACGACCTGTACCTTTGGATACTGTTGGCGGATGAGGCGTGTCGCGGTCGCCCCATCCATATCGGGCATCATCATATCCATCAGCACGACATCGGGCAGGACCTGGGCGCACAGCTGCACGGCTGCCTCCCCGCTGGCCGCCTCGCCCGCCAGTTCCAGGTCGTCAAAGATCTTCAAGAAGGTTGCCAATCCCCGGCGCACCATTGTATGGTCATCGACCAGCATCACTCGAATGGGTTGGGAAGGGCTCATCGTCGACCGGCCTTCTGTTCCTGGGTCTCCACCCAGTGAATAATAATTTCGGTTCCGTGTCCCGGCTGGCTGGTGATGGATAGCGTCGCCCCTACGGCTGTGGCGCGCTCGCGCATCATGCCCAAACCATAATGGCCGGGGAGCGTCTGAGCGGGGTCAAAACCGCTGCCATCATCTCGAATGCGCAGCTCGACCGCACCAGCCTCATATTGAAGCTGGATGTCCACCTGGCTGGCTCCGGCATGTTTGGCAATATTGTTCAACCCTTCCTGGCACAGGCGGTAGAGCGCCACCTGCACATCCGCGGGCATGGCCCTTTGCTCTTGCAAGGCCTCTTGCCCTGTCACGGTCACGCGGACCGGAAGGTTTGTCCGGCCTGACAGCGCATTCCCCAACAGGCGCAGCAGGTCGCCCAACTCTGCATCTATCAGGGTCGAGGGCCGCAGCTCTGCCAGCAGCAGGCGCATATCTGCCTGCGCGCCGCGGGTCAACCGGCGCAAATCCTCCAGGGACCGGCGCCCCTCGTCTGGGTCTCGCTCCCACAGGCGCGGCAGAACTTCTGCAATCAGGCCGGCGGAGAAAAGGGATTGGTTGACGGCGTCGTGCAGGTTTTGCGCCAGGCGCTGTCGTTCTTGAAGTGTGGCAAGCGTTTGTGCATTTTCGTATAGATCGGCATTGATCATCGTGATGGCTGCCTGGTTGGCTACAGTCAGGGCCAGGTCGGCGTGGTGGGCAGTAAAGAAATTCCGCTCGGCATGAGCAACGCCCATAGCCCCGATAATGGAGCCTTTGATAGTCAGCGGGACCCACATCCACGATTGCACGCCCTCCAGTAGAATGCTGGCCTGGTCATCCAGGAGTGAGCGGAGAAACCTAGCTGGCGGGTCAGAGCTTTGCACGTCGGCAATCCGGGTAGACCGACGCTTGTCGAACAGCATCGCCAGAGTCTCCGGACTTTGCAGCCGGATTTGGAAAGGCATAGCCTGCTCCAGCGGTTGTGGCCCGCGCACAGCCAGGGCAGCCAGGGTTGAATCCTCCAGTTTAAAAAGTCCGGCGTGCGTATAAGCGATGATCACCCGCAGCTGGTCGAGGATCAGGCCCGGCTGCAGTTCAAGAGCGGAGGCCAGCGTTTGGGAGATGTGCAATAAAGCGGACTGTTCGCGAGTGCGGGCTTCCACCCGCTGTTGGAGCTGCTGCTCAGCCCGAACTCGCTGGCTGATGTCATGAACGACGCTCAGCAGGCAGCGCTTACCCTGATAGGGAAAGGCTGTCCCGTGCAGCTCGACATAGAATAACTTGCCTTCCCGATGCAGGTGTACCTGCTGAGTTTCGAACAACCCCTTTGACTGGATCGCCTGGATATACCCATTGAATGATACAAGACTATCGGGATGGATGAAGCGGCCCGGGTGTAGGCCAATGAATTCGTCGCGAGCGTAGCCGTACATCGTGCACGCCGCAGGGTTGGCCTCAACCACCTGGCCTGTTTCTACATCGTTAATGATCAACCCGTCGCTGGCGAGTTCGAAGATGCCCCGATAACGCTGTTCCCTTTCTTCAGTCTGAGATAGGTGATTTTGGCCCCTACTATGCGTCGCGGCCAGCGCTGCTTGAAGATCTTCCAGCAAACGTCTTTCCTTAGATCCAGCCGGCCAGTAATCGAGCGGAATGGCAGGTGGCGCATCCGGGTCGTGAGCCGTTTGCTGAAGCAGGCTGGATAAGAGTGTATAAAAATCATTCCGAGCAGGCATAGTCTAAGTGTACATCAGAACCGTGGGGCAGATTGCGACATGATCCTTTTTCTAAGGGTCCTGCTCCGCTTCGGACAGAGGTAAAGTTTGCTATATAACCAATAATAGGGTATAGTATTTACTGTTGCAAATAAGCAGCATCCGAGACTAATCCACCCATAGCATATTATTTAACCCTATTTTTCTGGGCATGGCAGAGGCGGCGTCCTGGTGACCGCCTCTTTTCGTTCTTTCCAGATCATTTGTTCCAGATTTTGTAAAATGAGGGGGTCCTTTGAAGGAGAAGAGAGATATGAAGCGCACTACCCAATCGATTATTAAGCGAATTGCCTTTATCGGCAATTACCTGCCTCGTCAGTGTGGCATTGCTACATTTACCACCGATCTATGTGAGGCCCTCGCCGACGAGTACAAAGCCACCTCGTGTATTGCCCTGCCGGTCAATGATATCGAAGCAGGCTACGAGTATCCATCGCGGGTCCGCTTCGAATTGACCGAGAAGGACATCGAATCCTACCGCCGTGCTGCGGATTTCCTCAATATCAACAATGTAGATATCGTGTCATTGCAGCATGAATACGGCATCTTCGGTGGGCGGGCGGGCAGCTATATTCTTGCTCTCCTGCGTGAGCTGCGCATGCCTGTCGTCACCACCTTGCACACGATTTTAAACAACCCCAATTCTGACCAACGCCGCGTGCTCGAAGAGGTTGCGGCTTTATCGGACCGTTTAGTGGTCATGAGTCAACGCGGCGTAGAATTCTTGCAGGATATCTATCACGTACCGGCTGAAAAGATCGATCTGATACCGCACGGCATTCCCGACGTGCCCTTTATAGACCCGAGTTTTCACAAGGATTTGTTCGGGGTGGAAGGAAAAAATGTCTTGCTTAGCTTCGGCTTGCTCTCGGCAAACAAAGGCATCGAGAATGTCATCACAGCCCTACCCGCTATTTTGGAAAAACACCCGAACGTAGTGTATATCATTGTCGGCGCAACCCACCCTCACGTCTTGCGAAACGAAGGTGAAACTTACCGGTTGTCCCTGCAATGGCTGGCTCACGAGAAGGGCGTGGATGCAAATGTGATCTTCTATAACCGCTTTGTGGATCTGGATGAACTTATTCAGTTCATCAGCATCGCGGACATCTATATCACGCCGTATCTCGACGCGGCGCAGATTACCTCCGGCACGCTGGCATACACGATAGGAGCCGGCAAGGCGGTCATTTCCACACCCTATTGGTATGCGGAGGAATTGCTGGCCGAGGAGCGCGGAGCGTTGGTCCCATTCCGTGACCCGCAAGCACTGGCCGAGCAAGTGATCGATCTGCTGGATCATGAAGCGGAGCGCCATGCCATGCGCAAGCGCGCCTATCTGTTTGGTCGGGATATGCTCTGGCCGCAGGTTGCACAGCGCTACATGCAAAGCTTTGAACGCGCACGCACCGAGCACCGTCACTTCGTGCAGGCCGAGTTCGCGGTCAAACCACTGGACAAAAGCGCCGGGGAATTGCCCCCGCTCAAACTGGATCACCTGCACAACATGACGGATGATACCGGCATACTGCAGCATGCCATATTTACGGTACCGAACTATCGGGAAGGTTACACCACCGATGATAACGCGCGCGCCTTAATGGTGAGTGCGCTCCTCGAAGAATCAGGCAGCCACGAGGCCGCCGGATTGGCAACCCGCTATCTCGCGTTCACCTGGTATGCTTTCAACGCAGAGACCAAGCGTTTTCGCAACTTTATGGATTATCAGCGTCAGTGGCTCGAAGAAACCGGCTCGGACGACAGTCATGGCCGCGCTCTGTGGGCACTGGGCACTGTACTGGGTCGTTCGAACATGCCAACGCTTCAAAATATGGCAGGGCGGGTGTTTCAACAGTCCCTGCTTGCCATCCTCGAAACAACCAGTCCACGCGCCTGGGCGTTTGCACTGATTGGCATTCACGAGTATTTAGAGCGCTATGCCGGTGACCGGCGTGCAGGCCAGGTCCAGGAGGAGTTAGCGGGGAGGTTATTGGAACTTTACCAAAGCAGCCGCGTGGATGGATGGTATTGGTTCGAGAATAAACTGACGTATTGCAATGCTGCCTTGTCACATGCCATGCTGTTATGCGGCCAATCCATGCAAAATACCAGCATGACCGAGGCCGGGTTAGAATCGTTAGATTGGCTGGCGAGTTTGCAGCGCGCGGATACGGAAGGAAAGCACTTTGTCCCAATTGGCTCCAACGGTTTTTATTCACAGGGCGGTGAACGCGCGCGCTTCGATCAACAGCCGGTTGAGGCGCAAGCGATGGTCTCCGCCTGTCTTGAAGCCAACCGTATCACCGGGGATAAAAGATGGTACAAGGAAGCCAGGCGCGCATTTGAATGGTTTATCGGGCGCAACGACCTGCACCTCCCGGTCTACGACCCGACGACGGGTGGCTGTCGGGATGGTTTGCATTCCGACCGGCCGAACGAGAACCAGGGTGCAGAGTCTACACTGGCTTTTCTCCAGGCGCTCCTGGAACTCAAATTAACCGAAAACATAGCCCAATCTAATGAGCATCATCACAATGAACAATCATCCCTCGGAACTATTTCATCGCAACAAACTCAACCCCATCCTGAGGGTCGCAGACTGGCCGTATCGGGTTAATAGTGTCTTCAACCCCGGCGCTACGTTACTGGCCGATGGAACAACTCTGCTATTATGCCGTGTGGAAGATCGACGCGGGCATTCGCATCTATGCGCCGCGCGCTCCGCAAATGGCATCGACAACTGGCAGGTCGACCTTCAGCCTACTCTGCTGCCCGATACAGACCACTATCCTGATGAGTTGTGGGGCGTCGAAGATCCGCGCATTACCTTCCTCCCTGAATTAGGAAAGTATGCCATCGTCTATACGGCCTTTTCGCCCGGCGGGCCAGGTGTGGCTCTGGCGCTTACAAAAGATTTCCTCACCTTTGAGCGTTACGGCGTGATCATGCAGCCTGAAGATAAAGATGCGGCGCTCCTGCCTCGCAGGATCAATGGCCGTTGGGCTCTGATCCATCGCCCGGTCAGTACGAACGGCGCACACATGTGGATCTCTTATTCATCTGATCTGCATCAATGGGGAGACCACAAGCAAATCCTGGAAGCCAGGCTGGGCGGGTGGTGGGATGCCAATAAAATCGGTCTCTCTCCCCCGCCCATCGAAACCCCACAGGGCTGGCTGGTGATCTATCATGGTGTTCGACAGAATGCATCTGGCTCGATTTATCGATTGGGTCTCGCCTTGTTTGATCTGGACGCGCCAGAACAATGCTTGAAACGCGGGAATGAGTGGGTGTTTGGCCCCCAAGAACCCTATGAGCAAAGAGGAGATGTGGACAATGTCGTCTTTCCTTGCGGCTATACCCTTGGGTCTGACGGTGATACGATCAACCTTTATTATGGTGCTGCGGATACAAACATTGCCATGGCCACAGGGAGTGTTCGCGCAATGCTCCAATGGCTATCTGACGAAATCTAAAAACGACAACGCAAATTATGCTTGAAATCATTGATTTAAGTCAGGAAATCTTCTCAGGGATGCCTGTGTTTCCCGGCCTTCCGGAGGTGAAGATTACCCTATCCGCATCCCATGAAGAGTGGGATGGCATAACCGATAGTGACGTAGTTTCACCTGCCGTGAACCGGCTGGAGTTGGGCGAGCATACCGGTACGCACGTGGATGCCATCAACCATATGGCCCGCCAGTACCGGGGGCAGTCAATCGACACGATGCCTCTAACGATGTTCTATACAGAGGGTATCTGTTTAGACCTGTCTCATAAGGGTCTGCGAGAGTTGATCGAGCCAGCCGATTTAGAACGCACCCTCTCCGTGGCGGGTCTTGAAATAAAGCGGGAGGATACGGTTTTGCTGTATACGGATCATTATCGACGCGCATTTGGGACAGAGGATTGGCACAATGGACCCGGGATCAGCATTGAAGCGGCGCGCTGGCTGGGTCAACAGGGGATCGCGGCTTTTGGCGTAGAAACTGCCTCACCGGGCGTGGCCCACGTTTCGAATAAGGAAGTTCATCAGATTTGTGGGGAGTTGGGCTTTACACATTACGAGAACATGATCAATTTGTACCAGCTCATCGGTCGGGGGCGTTTTCGCTTTATAGGTCTGCCGCTCAAGATCCGTGGAGGAACCGGCTCGCCTGTGCGGGCAATTGCCGTCTTCGAGGGGTGAGATAAGATGAAAAAGTGCTCTTTTCAGGGGCGCTTTTTATATGATAAGCATAATGCTATAATATTTAGTGAATCTTGGCTTATGCAATTAAAATCAATCTAGTTTGCCAGATATCATTTCACTGAGAATTCCCAAAGAAGAATAGATGAAAATATTGATCACGGGAGCATCCGGAGTAATCGGGAGAGTTCTTACAAAAAATCTTTGTCGAGAACATGATCTGGGATTAGTTGATATCAAGATCCCCGGTGAGACGAAAGACCCGGATTATATAGAAATTGCAAAGGCTCACACTTTCTTTCAGGCAGACCTATCTGATTTTTTAAGGGTTGATGCCCTTCTTCGAAGTTTTAAACCTGTCGCCGTCATCCATTTGGCTGCTGTATTAGGACGTGATACTGCCTGGTTTGAGGTTTTTAAAAATATAGTTCAATCCAGTGTTTTCCTGTTTGAATCTTCGTTGTCAAATTCTGTTGAGCGTATCATTTATGCTAGCTCAAATAATGTATATGAGGGATACGAGCGGGAGGCAGAAATGCTGGGCCACCCCTTGTATACCCGAGAGAACCAGCAGTTAATTCGGGAGGATTTTCCTCCCAAACCCTTTATTCACTATGCAATCGCAAAATTGATGGTAGAAGAGTACGCTTTATTTCTTTCGGGCAAATACAATCTAAAAACGTTTGGCCTGAGGATCGGCACAGTTCGCGAAATAGATGACCCTGATTTGCAGACAGGAGAAAGAGATTTAATTCCAAGATTTAGAACAACCTGGTTGTATCACTCCGACTTAGTACAGTTAGTAGAACTTTGTATACAGATTAATATCATTGGTGGCATCTATAATGCAATCTCCGGATATCCAGGGGAACCTGGAGTATTCATCGATATAAGCAAAGCAATGAGGGAATTGGGTTACAAACCCAAGGGAGGGATTCATGACAGGGGAATGCATCAATGATTATATGATCAAGGTATACGAGGAAGCCTGGACGTATGTTCGCTATACCTATGATGTATCAAACCGGATGTTATGGTATTCATTACTGATAATTACAGTGATTGGTGCAATAGCAAGCCGGATATTTGTTCTTGGCGATGGTATCACCGATCCGATTCAACTCCGTGATCCATCAACCTTTTCTCGAGAAGAAACCAATGTAATAGGTTTTATTTTTCTGGTTCTTTTTATTTCAGGTTTAATCATCCATGCTTATTACGTTTTCCAACGGGTCATAATCGATAGGCAAATGTCTATTATTAAATCAGTGGATCAATATTTTATTGACAAAGCCAAACCCGCCATTGATTTGGAAAAATATTTGTATTTGAGAAGAAATCCTGTCAAACAGGGATCAGGTGATCTGATCGCCCAAACACGTTTATTGTTGTCAGTGGTTGTAAACTCTCTTACGGGTACTTTGTGTACTTTTTGTCTTTTTCAAATTAGTTGGATCCGTTTAAACTGGATAATCATGATATTTCTTGGGTTAGGGTTATTACAATTCTTTCTAATCAATGTTTTTGGGTATAGATGGCTTTGTAATCGGATTGTTCCAAAAGAGAGCCGGACGAAAAATACAATAGCCAGGGCTCGCCCGGCTGGCCTAAATAAATAGAAAGATGATCAATAATGGACGCGCCAAAGTTATGTCAAATGCTCAAGGGGAAACAGAACGATGGAAACTCCACCCCTGATCCGAAACGATAGGTTCACCGGTCAACAATACGATTTCAGCCTGGGCGCCGGTTTGATGGCGTTTACGACGTTCAGATGGGCATCCACCATTATCCAGGAAGCGGGACACAAACCGTCGCAGCAGCTTGGTACCGTTTTTGGCATCGCAGTCTGCTTTTCAATCGCCCTGCTGATGATCGACTACCTGCTTTGGCGGCTGCGGTTTTTCAAAGCGGTTCGCAGCGGGCTGTGGGGAGGTGGTGCGGTCGGGTCTTACGCGGGGCTGGTTGCGGGGGCGGAATTGGCGCACCCGGTCTGGAGCCAGGTCGTTGGCCTTGTAAGCACAATCCTGTTTTTTGTCGTTTTCTACTACCTGGAGCAAAGGTTTCAGGACAAACCCAAACAGCCGTAGTGCGCCTTCAATTCATTTTTTTACCTTGAAAGCTCCCCTGAAATAATTCAATGCACATTACCCTTCTCGCACTAGGCTCGCGGGGCGATATTCAACCTTATGCCGCGCTCGGCCGTGGATTGAAAGCGGCCGGACATCAGGTTCGCTTTATTACCTTTGAGAGTTTTTCCAGGCTGATCGCCGAAAGTGAATTGGACTTCCATCCAATCCGGGGAAACGCGGAGGCATTAGTCGCCGGGGCTGGGGCGGATATGCTTGCCCTCGTCCGGTCATTTAGCTCCTTAGCGGAGGGTTACGCCCGGGACCTGTCCGCGCCTCACCTGGGAGAGACCGACCTGATCATCAATCAGTTACCCATTGGTCTTTATGGTTTTGACCTGGCAGAAAAATACGGTCTCCCGATGATCCTGGCAGCCGTGATCCCCCTGGCACGCACGCGGGCCTTTCCCGTCATGGGTTTCCCCAAACTCCGGGTGCCGGGCTATAACCAGGCTACTTATTTCCTGGCCGAGCAGATGGCCTGGCAGATGTTTCGCGCTGTCATCAACCGCTGGCGGAAACACACCCTTTCCCTACCTCCGGCGCCAATCGCGGGATATTTTGGCCGTTTCGGACAGCCCAGCTTTCCAATCCTGAATGGGTTTAGCTCCCTCGTGGTCCAACGCCCCGCCGATTGGGGCGAGCACATCTACATGCCGGGCTATTGGTTTCCTGAAGATCGGGATTGGCAGCCGCCGGCTGGTTTGCAGGAGTTTATAGACGCGGGAAGCCCGCCGGTATTTGTCGGTTTTGGCAGTATGCCCATTAAAGACCCACCGCGAACGACGGCTGTGATCCTCGAAGCATTAAAGCAAAATGGGCAGCGCGGTATCTTGCACATGGGTTGGGGCGGCCTTGGCAGTCAAGCGCTGCCCGATACCGTTTTCAAGATCGATTATGCTCATTACGGCTGGCTGTTTCCACGCATGGCCATGCTGATCCATCACGGCGGGTCCGGTACGACGGCCTTTGGGCTGCGAGCCGGGATCCCAGCCTGTGTGGTGTCGTTTGTGTTCGACCAGTTTTATTGGGGAGAGCGCATCGCCGGGTTGGGCGCAGGCCCAAAACCCATTCGCCACACCCAGTTATCTGTTGAAAACCTGAGCCATGCGATCCGGCAGGGAGCCGGCGACGGTTCGATGCGCCAAAAAGCTGCCGAGCTTGGAAGGCGGATCCGGGCGGAAAATGGGATCGAAAACGCGGCGCAGATCATCGGGCGAATTTTACGGGAACGGCGCAGATCATAAAACGCGCAGTCAGGGCGCAACAAAGACAACGTACGAAAGCGTGCTATCGGCTGCCTTTGCGGAGACTTCCCAGCATCCCTCGGTGGGAAAGTACAAACCCGAGGCTTGAAATCGAGTCGGATAGCAGCAGGAAGCGTGAGCCTCAAGGGGAGGAGCCTCTGCATCGATCCGCTGGCCCGTAATCACTAGCTCTGCTCCTGCAGGCCGGAACCAGCCAACTTTGACGCCTTCTTCGCTCACACGCAGTTGATATTCTTCACTTTCTGTCCACCAGGCGGACGACCAGATCGAGCGGTCCTCATTGACATAGTAATATCCATACGCAGGCGGGTCTTGAACGGCGGAGTCTTCCGGCGGTTTGGCCCAAACAGGCTCGGTCACAGGGCAGCTGCTGGCCAGGCTGCTCTCTGTTGGTGTTACTTCTGGGGTTTCACTCGGGATTTTAGGGGTTAGCTCTGGAACCGTTGTGGCGGTTGCTGCACAGCCGGTCAAGAGTACGCCCAGGATCAAAAAGATTATGCATGAACGAAATATGCCTGCGCCTGAATTTTGGTCAGAAAGCCCGAAAATGTGCATCTTCCATTTCCTTTCACCCATTCACATCAAAGGACAAACCAAATATGGATGGTCGTTTTACTATATACACCCTTCGATCTTAATGCGTTCCACTGAGAATGAAAAGTTGCGAAATTCGGAAACTTCACCATGATAACCGACCAGCTGCAAGATATTTCGATCCGGCCATTCGAGAGCGATGATGCGGGCGACGTCAGCCAGCTCGTCATTGATAATCTCATGCGGGTAAACATTGGCGATTACGGAGAAGCCGCGGTAAGACAATTGGCGTGCGGCTATTCACCGTGGCTGCTGCTTGAATATGCCCGGAACGGTGAGATGTATGTTGCCGTTGAAGGATCAAGTATTGTTGGGACGGCCACTTTACAGCAGGACCGGGTTCGGAACGTGTTTGTTCGAATTGACCATCACAAGCAGGGGATCGGCAGGGTTCTGATGCAGTATATTGAAGGTGCCGCCAGCCGCCAGGGGGTGCAACGGTTGTTTCTCCTCGCCAATATCTCGGCAGTAGGCTTTTATCAGAATTTGGGTTACGTTTACGTTGAAGAGAAAGAAGAACGGATTGGGGACACACAGCTAAAAATGGTTGTGATGGAAAAAGTGTTGTAAGAAGAGCCTGGACCGCAGGGAACGGTAATGTCTGCAACATTCCAGCTGGATGGACAAGAATTCATGGCGTTAAACGGTGGCCCGCTGTTTACTTTCTCGCCGTCCATAAATGTGTTTGTCCGACCCGGTTAATGGGTTAGAGGATCGGTTTTGTCATATAATGATAGCGTGTAGTCCATTCGGAATAGAAAATCCTATTCCCCAATAAAGGAGGGAACTATCATGAGTCTATTCGGTACTATCCTGGAAAAACTTGGTTTCAAAAAGCCCACAGCTCAGACCGCTCCCAAAACACAGACCGCCCCCGCCAAGCCGGCACCCGGGGCTGGTCCCGCGAAACCACCCCAGGCTGCTCAATCCAGACCGGCGCCCCAGGCTGCACCTGCCAAACCAGCCTACCGGCCCCCTCAAGCTTCCGACTCCAGACCGGCGCCCAGCATGCCGCCCGCGCGCAGCAGTACAGCAGACATTCCCGCGGCCCCTGCGAAGCCTGCCCCGGTCCCGATGGTTGATGTTGTGGGCAAGCTGGAAAAACTCGCTGCCGAGAACAGTCAAAAGCTCAATTGGAAGGTTTCGATTGTAGACCTGTTAAAGCTCCTGGATATGGATAGCAGCCTTCAGGCACGCAAGGATCTTGCGGTCGAGCTTGGATGTCCCCCTGAATTGATGGGGGGAGATTCGGCGAATATGAATATCTGGCTGCACAAGACCGTCCTGCAGAAACTCGCCGAGAATGGGGGTAATATTCCAAAGGAACTTCTGGACTAGGTGGTGAGCAGGGGGTGCGGTCATCGGATTGATCTAAGCGTAGTCTGATAATAAAGAGTACCACCCGTGGGTTGCCTGTTCGGGTGGTACTCTGGTCTTATGTGGAACGGTCCGGTTATTGGGGTGTTACGTAAGCTGCTTGCAGCCCTTTCGGGCCCTGTTCGACTGTGAATTCCACTTTCTGGCCTTCCTCGAGCGAGTGGTATCCTTCTCCGACGATTGCGGAATGATGGACAAACACGTCTGGTCCGTTATCTTGAGCGAGAAAACCATAGCCCTTGGAATTATTGAACCACTTGACTGTTCCGATGATGCGTTCTGACATTTTGTTGTACTCCGTATCGATTTCTGTTCTGCAATTTTGATTAGTAACGCCGCGCCCCACCCCGGCTTTTGTGGGCAACAGGCCGGCGAGGTCCGTTATTACCCCCGCGCTTGCTGTTATAGTCTCCTCGTCCGGAGTCCTCACGCTCGCGTGCAGTGCCAACCTTGATCTCTCGCTCGTCCAGGGAATATCCATTGAACATTTGAGTTGCTTTCGCAGCATCGGCTTGCGAGCCCATGACCACGAAGGCAAAACCCTTCGATTCTCCGGTCGAACGATCCTTGATTAATTCCGCGGAGACCACCGTTCCCGCTTGAGCCAGCAGGGTGCGAAGATCCTCTTCCCTCGTTGAGAACGAAAGGTTTCCGATAAATAGTTTTACTTCCATAGATTCTGTTTTTCCTTTTCCGGCATTTTCTGCCGGTAAAAAAATGCCGCCAATCCATAAGAGGTCTGACAGCAATTTCCGACAACCCTGTTATTTAGACCTTTTGAGTATACCACACACTGAACGCGAGCAGGTGGTGCCGGAAGTCATTATGGAGCTGATCAATTGGATGCATCAGTGATGGCTCCCGAATGGTCGAGCTGCACAACTATGACCAAATGAAAGAGTCCGTATAATTAATCTCATAATGGTGCAGTTATCCTATGAGTGGAGGTTTCGATGGCAACTACTCGTGACTGGCATGGAATGAAGGAGATGTCCGCTCGCCTGCTGGTTGAACGGACCGGTGAGGATCTGGACACATGGAACCAGCGTATTAAAGGCGAACGCTTGAATGACGAAACGAGCCTGCGTGCCTGGCTGGCACAGCAGGGTGTGACCGGATACGCGCAGTCCCTGCTCGTGATGGAGCAGTTTGGCTACCCGGATTTCCTCCTGGCTTCCGCCGGCGAGCTCATCGACGGGCAGTACGCGGACCGGCCTCAGCTGAGACCCATCTTCGACGCCGTCATCGACGCGGCAGCCGGGTTGGGCGAGGTAACTATCCAGGCGCGCAAGACGTATGTCTCGCTCGTCACGCCGCGCAGGACATTCGCGCGCGTGCAGCCCACGACAAAGAACCGTGTCGATCTCGGTCTTCGTCTCGAGGGGCAAAAGCCAGGTGGGCGCCTGCAGCCCTCAAAGATCCATGAAACCATGCGCCTCCAGCTAAGTTTCACCTCTCCTGATGAATTGGATTCGGAGGCGTTGAGCTGGCTGCAGCAAGCTTATGACCAAAACTGCTGATTCTATGGCCAACCCGTTTTCCTTCCAACCAGAAAAACCTGTTATCCCAATCGGGAATATCTTGGGAACCCCGCTGGCTTTGCAGGGTACAAATTGGCTGCCGGTAAACCAGTTTTTCTTCTGGGCGCTGTTTACCTGGCTGTCGATCAAAAAACGTACCCTCTGGTCTGGCTGGCAGCACCTCCTTTTGGGTGGGCTAAAAATGGTGGTCGTCCTTGGATCGGAATGGTGCCATAATATCGCTCATGTGGCAGCCGCCCGGGCGGTCGGAAAACCGGTGGATGCAGTGCGGGTGGTTGTTGGGATGCCCATTCTCCTTTATGATGAACCGGAACACCCCTCGATTACCCCTCGCCAGCATATCCTTCGCTCTCTGGGCGGTCCCGTGTGCAGCCTGGCACTCCTGCTGGCCAGCAAGATTTTCCAGCGGATTACCCCGGCTGGTTCTCCTGCTCGGGAAGTGGCAGATGCCGCTGCCGGGATGAACGCTTTTATCGCCCCGGCTTCCCTCGTGCCTGTTTCGGTCTTCGACGGCGGACCGATATTGAAGTGGTCTCTGATTTCACGGGGTTTCTCGCATGCCCAAACGGATATGGCGATCTCTCGCGCGAACCGCATTATTGGAGCGGGTCTGGTCGGAGCAGGTGCAGTAACTATCCACCGGCGACGTTGGCTGCTCGCATTGGCCTTTTCTTTACTGGGTGTTCTTTGCCTGTCTGCTGGGTTTGGCAAGCTAAAGGACTGATGAATGGAGAAATGTGAATGCGGCCGGAAAATGTAGAACAGTTTCTGGATGATTTTTCCACGTGGGCCCATGACCAGCCTGATATCCAGGCTGTAGGGTTAGTCGGTTCCTATGCCAGAAATGCCGCTGCCGAGACGTCGGATGTGGACTTAGTCATCCTGGTCCAGGACCCGGAGCGCTTTTTGCAGGACCGGGCCTGGATCCGGCGCTTTGGTGATATCCGCCGCCAGCAGCTCGAAGACTACGGCCGGCTGACTTCTATCCGGGTGTGGTACGTGGATGGACGGGAAATCGAATATGGGATTACCGGCCTGGACTGGGCCGCCTTACCCCTGGATGAAGGGACGCGGCAGGTCATCTCGCATGGAATGCGCATCCTATTCGAGCGGAGACCTTTGCTCAGCCAGCATGGATAGCAAAGTCCTGATTGCCGGGCTGCCTGGCATCCAGAACGGATTGAATGTCTTTACTGTTTTCCTTAAGATACTACACCGCGGACAAACAGCCCAAAGGGGACGAAGCAGACCAGCCCCATGCCAAAGGTCGCTGCGAAATCTTCCATGGGGAAGGGCGCTCCCGTCACGACCGGCTGCAAGATAAAGAAAACGAGCAGCCCGACAAACAACATACTGGCCTGGAAGAGCAGTCCCATACCGGTAACATAGCCGAGCGCCTGCCGCCGCCAGAGGAGAATCCCACCGATCACCCAGGCCGGTGTAATGAGCAGGTCAGCGGCTACTACACCCAGCTCTGCCCCGGCGAGCGCCTTCTGGTCAGTGATGGCTTGCCCGACCAGAACGATCCGCCACAGGAAGAACACAATCCCAAAGCCGGCCAGTATGCCCCCGGCTAACCGTTCGGGCACTCTGCCCTTGAGCCGTTGTAGAATCCCCGCCGTATCGATGCTGGAGAGCAATCCAAATATCGTGGTAACGCTCAAGGCCGCCAGGGCCAGGTATGCCAGGAACAGCCAGGTAAACGGCATGGCAACGGCGTAGGCGATGGAATTGTAGGTGATATAGAAGAGCGCTCCCGGCCAGAAGAGCAGGCCAGCCAGCCTGCCGCGCCAGGCCAGCGCCATCGAACCGAGCAGGATGGGCAGGCCGATGAACAGGTTGACCACATCGTTGGAGACGAACGACTGGCGCAGTTCTCCGGTCGGATAGACGGCGGATTGGAAGAGCAGGCCGGCCAGGGAGGCAGCCGTCATCAAAAAGGCGGCGATGAACGAGAGTGCATAAAACAGCGTGAGGTTATGCGCGGCAGAGATGCGTAAACCATTCATTTTGACCGGGTAGCTCCCTCCATTGAAAAACTGGGAAAAACCGGCTGGTGTGGACCGGCCTGTCTATCGATGTCACCTGCAAAACCGGCAAGGATGATCAGCGGAAAGAATCCAAGCATAGAAAAACCAAGCGCGAAAAGAAAATCGGTCAACCTGTCAGCAACCAGGTTGAACAGGCTGCTCAACACGGGGAAATAACCAAAGATCGCAGCGAACATCGCGCCAGAAAACGATAATAAATAAACGACCAGAAACCACAGCCATAACTTTGCCAGGAAATGCCGGATGCCGATCGGGAGATGGGTGCGCAGCCAGGATAAGGGGGCGTTGATCTGGGTCGCGGCGGCTGCCGTCAGGAGCACGAGAAATATCTGTGCAAAGCCCCCGCCCACCAGGAACTGCAGGAGAGAAAGGAGCAGAAAAATCAGCGCGCCGTTCTTCCTTTGGATAAACAGGCCAGACCAGATAATTACCATAAAGCTGGCAAGCATTGCCAGGATACCCGTGATGAAAAAATTGGGAATCACCGTCAAGGCAGTTTCGGTGCCGCCCGGCCAAAACCTGTTCGCCGGGCCAATGGCGCTGATCAACAAGCCGTCTGGTGCAGTACTACCCTGCAGGGTTTCAAAGAAACCATGTTCGAGACCGGATATTCCACACAGAACGCCAACCGCAGAAACAATCGTCCTTGTGGCTGGAAGGTTATGCCAAAAGCCGCTTGCTTTGTTTCCTGTAGTCATGCTGATCCACTCCTCCGTTTACCTCAAAACCGCTGACCGGAGTCAGCTCTTCAACCATTCCGGCGCGAGCAGGACGATATTGCCGGTCACCTGGCCGCTTTCGAGAAGCTCGTTGGCTTTTCTGGCTTCCAGGAGGGGGAATTTTTTTGCGACGAGGGGCCGGATCTGGCATTCTTCGAGCAGCTTGAAGAGCGTCTGCCAATCTTTCTCGAACAACTCCATACCCAGGCGGTGCGTTCCATAGCCCTTGATCGTCTTTCCATTGGGAAGCAGGTTGTAGAAAAAGTACTTGACCAAGAGAAGCAGGAAGCGCGGGAAACTCTGCGGGCCGCCGTAATGCACCAGAACGCCGCCGCGCCGCAGCCCGGCCAGTCCGCGCTCGAAGTACTCCTCACCCATGCCGTTAAAGACGAAATCGATCCCGGTGGGTTCGGCCTGGCGGAGCACCCGGACAAAGTCCTGGGTGCGGTAGTCAATGGGAACCGCGCCGTATGCGGCCAGCGCCGCGTGCTTGCTGGGAGAGGCCAGTCCATACATTTTGAGACCCGCCAGCTTGCCCAACTGCAGGAACGCCGTCCCCACGCCGCCGCTGGCGCCGATGATGAGCGCCTTGTCGCCCCGCTTGACCTGCGCCACCCGGTGCAGAACCTGGTAGGCAACCAGATAGTTCAGGATCAGCGTGACCGCTTCCGCCGGGTCCAGGGCGGCGGGTACGTGAACCAGTTTTTCTTCAGGAAGGTAGATGTACTCAGCATAGCCTCCGGATTGAGTCAAGGCAGCCACTCGCTCGCCCACGGTCACCCGGGTGACGCCATCGCCAAGCGCATCTACAAACCCCAGGATGGCATATCCTGGCACAAACGGCAGCTTGGGCAGGAAAGGCCGGTTGCCCACCCGGGTAGCGATGTCGTCCTGGCAAACGGGCGTAGCCTGGATCTTGATGCGCGTTTCCCCAATCGCAGGCGGGCGCACGTCTTTCTCGACAATTTGTAAGTTTTCCGGGCCGCCCCGTTGGGTCACGACTACGCTTTTGTATTTCATGATTGCCTCCCGGCAAGCAGGTAAACTGTCACCGCCACCGCGATGACCGCCAGCAATGGCGCGACGGTATGGATGGCCCTCAGGATGTCATAGGCCGGCTTCCCGATACTCATCAGAGCGCCGGTCACAAACAACGCCAGAACGCAAAGCCCCGCAAAGACGATCAGTGCGATGAGGAGAGCCTGGATTTCTATATTTTTGAGCGCCCTGTAAATTTGGATGCCCGTGAGGATTACCGCGCCCAAGGCGATCAACTTGTGGATCGTAAAGAGGAGGGTGTTCAACGGTTTGCCGGATTGGCTCAACCAGAGACCGGAAGCCAGCGTCAGCAAAATAACGACCCCGGGTGTGATAAATTTGGATACAGTGTCCATGAGATACTCCAGGGCTGCCCCATCTATATTTTGGAGCGATCGGTTGTCTTTTGTCCTAATTGGAAAAATCTTCTGGCGATCAGGATATACCAGGCCAGGCTTAGAAGTCCGCCAAGGATGGCCAGGACCATCACCGCCCCGCCGATTTTCGCGACAAAAGAAGAGAAGATGTCAAAGAGC
>Ga0105104_10000088_pt1 | contig 63647 bp, 53 predicted proteins | sample PPLLaktember2015_3_FD_87034 | JGI IMG/M metagenome (GOLD analysis project Ga0105104, IMG submission 87034) | Freshwater sediment microbial communities from Prairie Pothole Lake near Jamestown, North Dakota, USA - PPLs Lake P7 Core (6) Depth... | ecosystem: Environmental > Aquatic > Freshwater >... | reverse complement strand
TCTAGGGTGCAAAGCCGGCTTCGCCGGCTAGAAAGGCCCTGGGAATCTGGCTGAGCCGGCGAAGCCGGCTTTGCAAAACTAGCGGGGGGATTTATTCCCCCGCGGGTTGGATGGGCTGAAAAATCCCGTTGGATTTCGGTTGAGCCGGCGCAGCCGGCTTCGCATGCATGGCGGGGGGATTTATTCCCCCGCGGATGGGATGGGCCCGGGGCTTTGGATGGGCTGAAGCTGCCCGCAGGGTAGGCCAGGGGGCGAACAGTCCAGCCTGCGGCTAAAAATGCTCCGGGGAAATTCGGCTGAACCGGCTCAGGTTGGCTTCGTAACCCAGCCCAATCCACCGAATTCGGCCGATTATGCGAAACCCAATGTCCAGCACAATCCGGTTGATTAAGGTTACCATTTGTGCGCTGATACCGCCCTGCCAGGCGGGAACAGGGTTGGATTTGTTGAATGTGGGTAGGCCGATCCACCTTCGGCCTGCCCCGCCCGTAGGCTGGATCATGGATACCCAGATGCGGTTCAGGACATCTATTGGGGTTCGAAAGGTGGGATTTAACAAGACACCGGGCGATTTCGCAAACACCCGGTGTCTATGATCCTGTACAAATCAGGAAAAGCTTACTTGTTCTTTATCGCTGCCTGGGCAGCCGCCAAACGGGCGACCGGAACGCGGAAGGGAGAGCAGCTCACGTAGTTGTTCCCGATGATATGGCAGAACTCGATCGAATCGGGATCGCCGCCGTGCTCACCGCAGATGCCGACCTCAAGATCGGGTCGGGCCTTGCGACCGTCTTCCACAGCCATGCGCATCAGCCGTCCAACACCCTCGCGGTCCAGTGTCTGGAACGGATTCTTGGCCAGGACACCCTCTTCCACATACTTGATCAGGAAGTTGCGTTCGGCGTCATCGCGGCTGTAGCCAAAGGTCATTTGGGTCAGGTCGTTGGTACCGAAGGAGAAGAATTCGGCCAGGGAGGCGATCTCGGTCGCAGTCACCGCGGCGCGCGGGATCTCGATCATCGTGCCAAATTTATAGGGGAAGTTGATCCCCTTCTCTTCCATGACCTTTTTGCCAATCTTTTCCAGGCGCGGCTGGATCCACTTCAGCTCGTTGACCGTGCCGGTCAGCGGGATCATGATCTCCGGCCGGACCTTGACGCCTGCTTTGGTGCAGTCGGCCGAGGCCTCGAAGATGGCTCGCACCTGCATTTCGACGATCTCAGGCATGTAAATGCTCAGGCGCACCCCGCGCAGACCCATCATCGGGTTGCTCTCGTGCATCGCGCGGATACTGGCCAGCAGTTTTTCCTTCTCCGCCAGCCCCTTGGTTTCGCCCTTGCAGCGCATGGTAATTACCTCTTCGAAGAGTTTTTCTTCGTCGGGCATAAACTCATGCAGGGGCGGATCGATCAAACGGATGATCACCGGATAGCCATCCATGGCCTCAAACAGCCCGGCAAAGTCCGCGCGCTGGTAAGGCAGCAGTTCATCCAGGGCTGCGGTACGTTCTTCTGAGGTCTCGGCCAGGATCATACGCTGTACGATCGGCAGACGCGCGGTTTCAAAGAACATGTGCTCGGTCCGGCACAAGCCAATCCCTTTTGCGCCATAGGAGCGCGCGCGGCGGGCATCTTTCGGATAGTCCGCATTCGCCCACACCTGCAAGCGGGCGATCTCATCCGCCCAGGTCAGCAGGGTCATCAGCTCGGTCTGCTCTTCCAGGTTGGGAACGGTTAGATCGAGCTTGCCAAGGTATACCTCACCCGTGCCACCATCGACCGAAATCCACTCACCCTCTTTGACGACGATGTCATTGCTCTTCATTTCGCGAGTAGTGAGGTTGATGCGGACAGAGGAAGCGCCGACGATGCAGGGAACACCAAACTGGCGGGCAACCACGGCCGCGTGGGAAGTGGCGCCGCCTTCACTGGTCAGGATACCCTTCGCGGCCAGCATCCCATGCACATCGTCCGGCTTGGTAAAGGGACGCACCATAATCACGGCCTGGCCATTTTCCTTGGCCATCTTTTCGGTGGTATCGGCATCGAAATAGATCTGTCCGACAGCTGCACCCGGGGATGCATTCACACCGCTGGCAAAGAAACGGCCTTCTTTTTTCGCCGCTTTTTTGGAAGCCTCGTCGAATTGGGGGTGAAGCAGCGCATCGATCTGTTTGGGGGTCACCCGCAGCACGGCTTCTTCCTTGCTGATCAGGCCTTCATTGGCCATATCCACCGCGACCTTCACTGCAGCGTGGGCGGTGCGCTTCCCATTCCGGGTTTGCAGCATCCACAATTTTTTGTGCTCGATGGTAAACTCGACATCCTGCATATCGCGATAGTGCTTTTCGAGTTTATCGGTGATCTCCAGGAACTGCTTGTAAGCCTCGGGCAGTACATCACCCAGCTTGGTGATCGGTTCGGTGTTGCGGATCCCAGCGACTACATCCTCCCCTTGTGCATTGAGCAGGTAATCGCCGTACAACTTGTGCTCCCCATTGCTTGGGTCACGGGTAAATGCCACACCGGTACCCGAGTCCCAACCCATATTCCCAAATACCATGGTCACGATATTGACAGCGGTGCCCAGGTCATCCGGGATTTTTTCCGCGCGGCGATAATCGATCGCGCGCTTGCCATTCCAGGATTTGAAGACTGCCTCGGTCGCCAGGCGCAGCTGGTCGATCGGGTTCTGAGGGAAATCGAACCCCTGGTACTTACGAACGATCTCCTTGAACATTACGACCAGTTCCTTCAGGTCATCGGCGGTCAGATCAGTATCCGTCTTGGCGCCTTTTTCCTTTTTGAACTCTTCCAGAGGGTCCTCGAACGCCTCATCCGGCATCCCAAGCACGACCGAACCGAACATTTGGATCAGACGCCGATATGAATCGAACGCAAAGCGTTCGTTATCGGTCAGTCTGGCCATTCCCTGGGCGGTTTCGTCGTTCAGACCGATGTTCAGCACCGTGTCCATCATACCCGGCATCGAGAATTTAGCGCCCGAGCGGCAGGAAACCAGCAGTGGATTGGAAGGATCGCCGAACTTCTTATTGGAAGCTTGTTCGACCTTTTCCAACGCCACCAGTTCTTGCTCCCACATACCTGCCGGGTACTTCTGGCCTTCAGCCAGATAAGCATTGCAGGCTTCCGTAGTCACGGTGAAGAAGGGCGGAACGGGTACACCAATCCGCGTCATCTCAGCGAGGTTAGCTCCTTTGCCCCCCAGAAGCCCACGTACACGGTCCCAATCCCCACCGACGTACGCCTCGGCCTGGTCTAGCTCATTGAATAGGTAGACCCATTTCTTATCAACCATGCCTTCCTCCTAACGATTTGGCAATCACAAGTTTTTGAGTTTGATTAACCCCTACGGGGGATAATTTCGATTCGGGCTTACAAAATGGACATTCTACCACAAAAGTATGCCCCTGGACGGTCCGATTGAGTGGTCCAGACAAATTAATCACCCGGTCCTCCTGATTCTTGAGCCATTATTGTCAAAACTGCCTGGCGGCTGGGGATGTTTTTTTTGCAAAAAATGAGGAGTTCTTTTGTAAAGCACTTGCAAGGTACACGTGTGACGCCTTAAGGCATAATAGGGTATCGCTATTTATCGTCTTTCGGAGGCCCAATGAAGATCCTGGTCATTGACGACGACCCCGCGATGACGGAATTGCTCAAGCTATTACTACAACAAGCAGCTTCCGAAGTCTTAACTGCCAATTCAGGCAGAGATGGGGTTTCCCTGGCAAAACTGCACGGCCCAGACGTGGTAATTCTCGATTTAATGATGCCTGAGATGGATGGGTGGAAGGTTTGCAAACTAATCCGCGAATTTAGCCGGGTGCCGATTTTAATACTTTCCGCGCTTGATTCACCCGGTATGGTAGCTCGCGCGCTTGACGCGGGCGCCGATGATTATCTGATTAAACCTGTTCCGAGTGGGGTATTGATTGCACACCTGAACACCCTGGTAAGGCGGGCGCGCGTGGAACAGGCTGCAATGGTGGAATGACCGTTTCATCCGGGTTTGCCCTTCGTAATTCTCCTGGGTTGCAATATAATCTAGAAAACAATAATTACAGGAGGGGCGAGCGTGCAAACCTGTTCGATTTGTCAGACCCAAACATCGGACACCGTCCGTTATTGTCCGAACTGCCAGGCGGATCTGCAGCAAAATTCAACCACAGCAGTCGTTTTAAAAAAACATCAGGCCAACCCGCGGGTTAGCCTGATCAAAATATCGATTTGCGGCGATGCCTGTCCGGCGTGCTATGAAGCCGGAGGCGCATATGCCAAGGACGCTGTTCCTCGCCTTCCCATAGAAAGCTGTTCGCACGCACTGGGCTGCCGCTGCTTCTACGAGCCGGTACTGGAAGAAGTATATCCCTGACGCTCGTTCCCCTATTTCTTCTTCAACCAATCTTTTACAAATTGAAAGGCTTCATCCCGGGTTTGGATCAGGCCGGTAGCCTGCGCCTCTCGAACTGCCTCCAGCAGCAGCCCCATGCGGGGCCCGGGAGCCATGCCTGCCTCTAGCAGGTCATGCCCATTCAGCAGTGCAGGAGGCAGGATGGCCTGCTGGTGGCGTTCCCAATAGGTTTCCAAAAGAACTTCGCAGATGTCCAGATAGGTTGCCCAGGTTTCCTTTGGAAGGGTGGGACCGTAAGTCGCCAGGGTATCCGCCAGGGTATGGATGGTAATGTCCACCCCGGCTTCCCCCGTATCTCGAAAAAAACGATAGATCGCTCTTGGAGTGGCAGGCGCGCCGGTTAGCACCAAAGAATGGATGCGCATATGATGGCGGATCAGGGTCCTCAACCGCTCGCATTCCAGATTGCTCAACTGGAGTGCCTGGGCTCGCTGTACCGCCGCTTCAGCCCCCAATTTCTCGTGACCCAGGTTTTGTATTCTGCCATCCGGATCAACCTCACGGGTGGCAGGCTTGGCAATATCGTGATACAGGGCAGCCAGGGAAAGCAGTGCCCGAAGCGAGCGGTTTGGGTTTAGCTGGGTTGAAAAATGGATCTGGAACCGTTCGCGGAAGCGTGAGAACCGCGTGGCAGCCTGGTATAACGGAGAATCTAAGCCGGACTGAGGGACATGATCCTGGGTCAGCACGTCAATCAACAATCGTAATTCCTGGAGAACCGTCAGGGTATGCTCCCAAACATCCAGGGTATGCGGCGGCGATTGGGTAACGCCCTTGAGATTGGCCAGCTCCGGCAGCAAGAACTGCAGGGCGCCCAACCAATCCAGTCCGCGTAAGGCTGTTGCCGGCTGCTGTCCATCCAGGATGCGAAATAATTCATCGCGTTTGCGTTCCGCCGAAACCCGGCTGAGCAAAGCAGACGCATCTTTCATGGCCTGACGCGTTTCCTCTACCACGTGGAAGGAGTAAGCCGCCGCCAGGCGAATACCGCGCATTATACGTAATGGGTCCTCCTGAAAGCTGGTTGAAGAGCAGGCGCGCAGCAGACCATTGCGAAGATCGGCTGTGCCGCCCAGGGGATCCAACAGCTGTTGAGAAGCGTTGAGGTCTACGGCGATGGCATTCAGGGTGAAATCCCGCCCGCGCAGATCGGCCTCCAGATCGGAGCCGCGGAAAGCGGCAAAATCGATCGAATAGCGGACGCCCTCCGGAGAGGTATAGATTACCCGGGCGGTATGGCGTTCGTCATCCAGCATATAAAACGCTCCGCCCAAGGTATTCGCCACCTGGCGGGCAATCGGCTTTGGGTCACCCGCCATACAGAAGTCCAAATCATGGGCTTCTTTATGCAGGATAGCATCCCGCACTGCTCCCCCAACCAGATAGACCGGTTGGCCGCCTGGAATGGCAGTCAATAAAGTTTTAAGCAAATTAGGGAAAATCAGGGGATGAACGGTATCCACGTAAGTGATGGATGGCCTTTCTTTATAACGGATGGCAAGCGCCGCTCGCAAAGCTTGCTGGGGGGTTCCTCCTTGCGCAACCAGATGACCCCCGACTCGCGCAACCCAGCGTCCCCGATAAGCGGATAGATCCTCGAATGGTTCCGCGGGCGGATCCAGGTCCTTCAAGTGATTGCCTCCCTATTGTATACCCCAAGACAAAGGCAAGTCAAACTAAGCTCAAAAGGAATACTTATTGAGATCGACAACCCCGATAAACGGCAGGTTCCGGTAATACTCATCGATATCCAGACCGTAGCCAAACACAAAACGATCCGGGATTGAAAATCCGGTATAGCGGATCGGTACGTAGACTTCCCTGCGTTCGGCTTTATCCAGGAGCGCGCATACACACAGGCTTTTAGGTTTACGCGTCCCCAAAAGTTCTAACACGGAGGCAATCGTCCGCCCGCTGTCAACGATATCTTCCACCAGGATGACATGCCGGTCTGCCAGGAGGGTGTTCAGATCCAGGCTGATACGGATCTGCCCGGTCGACTGCCGGTTTCCAATCCCATAAGATGAAACAGCCATAAAATCGATGGCATGGGGGATATGGATGTGGCGCATCAGGTCGGTCAGGAACATCACCCCGCCCCTCAGGATGCAAATCAAAATGGGGTCTAAACCCTCATAATCCCGGCTGATCTCAGCGCCCAACTCGGCAATTCGATTCTGCAGCTCGTCCTGGGGGATCAGGATCTCGGACAGGAATTCATGGTAATCGCGCATGCAGGTCAATCCTTTGGAGAATGGCTAAAACCACTAGTCGTGTGGAACCTGGTGGTGCTGGCGGCAGCGGGCCTCATACATCTCAGATGCACCAACCACAACAATCGGATCGTTGAAATGAGCTGGTTTCCCATTCAGAATACGCTGGGTCCGCGTAGCGGGTTCGCCGCACACCATACAAATTGCCTGAAGTTTATCGACTCGTTCGGCTTGCGACATCAGGATGGGCATCGAACCGAATGGTTCGCCACGGAAATCCGTATCCAATCCCGCCACAATGACCCGCATCCCTTTATCCGCCAGAACTTGAACGATGTGTACAATTTCCGTATCAAAGAATTGGGCTTCATCAATCCCCACGACAGTCGTATCTGGGTTCAGGTGGTCGGGGATGAGCGCCGCACATTCGATAGGCTCTGCATCGTATTCAGAACCAGCGTGGGAAGTCACCTTCTGGACGGAGTAGCGGATATCGATCACAGGCTTAAATACCTGAACTTTTTGACGGGCTATGGTTGCCCGCCGCAGACGGCGAATTAACTCGTCAGTTTTGCCGCTAAACATGGAACCGCAAACCACTTCCACACTGCCAGAGTGATGTTTCATTGGACGGGTTGATTTCCCTTTCTGCACAAGGATGCTGGCTGCCGGCTGTTGCCCTGTATGGCATCCAGGTAAGAACAGGCAGATGCGGAACTTGAAGTCTGCATCTGCCTGTTAAGTTTAACCGATTTTAGAGTGATTGGGGGGAATTGCTCAGGCGCCAGGCAATTTTGAAATGCCCGGCGCCTGGTCGTGGAAATCTAGACAGTAATTTCTTCGGCTGCAGCGGGCAGCTCGTAACCGAGCTGGCGCAGGTGTTTCTTCAAATCGATCAGTGATTTGCGACCAAAGCCATCGACCTTGAGCATGGCAGCTTCGCCTTCAGCAAGGCGCTCCAGAACCTGTCCAACCGTGGTCAGTCCAGCGGTGGTCAATGCTTCGGTAGGACGGGTGCCCAGACTCAACTCGCTGATCGGGCGGCTGAGAGAGGTGCGCTCAGTTTCGCGCTCTTTTTGGTGGTCGACGTAGGATTGGCGAGCCTGTAGTTTCTTATAGAAACGGTCTACCTGTCCCTCCACATCCAGGATGCGCTGCTGCTGCCCGGTGAAGAAGGGGTGGCATTTAGAGCAAACTTCGGTATGGATGACTTTCTTGGTAGAACCGGTTATCCAGGTGTTACCACAAGCACAGATTACCTGGGTGTCGGTGTAAAACGTGGGATGGATACCCTTTTTCATTGCAGTCGTTTTCCTTTCCCCTTGGGATACAGCCCCTCGCGGTGAGGGGTGACTCCGAGGGATAACATCGCGATCGAACGATAAATTATTCGGCAGAAACAGGCGCCGGAACGACACTCACGCGTTTCTGACCGTTGGGCAGGGTTTCAAAAACAACCTTTCCATCCGCAATCGCAAACAAGGTGTAATCCTTCCCTACATCTACGTTGGCGCCAGGCTTGATGCGCGTCCCGTGTTGGCGGACGAGGATATTCCCGGAGATGACAGTTTCTCCGGCATATTTTTTAACACCCAGGCGCTGGGAATTGCTATCCCGGCCATTACGAGTAGAGCCACCACCTTTTTTATGTGCCATTTTTCCTACTCCATTGAAATCGTTTCGATTTGCAACCGGGTATATTTCTGCCGGTGACCTGTCTTAACCCGAATGCGCTTTTTGGGGCGGTATTTGAAGACCACAATCTTGGGACCCTTGGTCTGATCGACCACCTTAGCCTGGATGCTCGCTCCCTTGACCAGCGGAGCGCCCACCGAGACCTGATCTCCATCCACAATCAAAAGCACGCTGCCCAGGTCTATCTGTTGGCCAATTTGAGCGGGCAGGAGGTCCACCTCGATAAAACCACCTTCGACGGCGCGGTATTGTTTGCCGCCACTTTCGACGATCGCGTATTTCATTTTTCCTCTCCAATCTTCACTTCGCCGCACATCCCGCAGTAGGTCGAATGCCGGTGTACGGGGAAGTTGGGGATACAACTAGATACCCCAGCAGTAACCTGCCGGGGCAAGGCGGATTAGATTATACAGAGAGTGGGGGATCTTGTCAAGCTATAAAAATTATTTGCGCAGCCGGCGCAGATCGCCATCGCGCTGGGTAATCCCGATAGCGTCCAGGTGTTCTAAAAATGCCAGCGCGTATCGCCGGCTGGTCTGGTACCGGTCTCGGAACTGGGCAACGGTCAGGGCCGGTTCCTGGGAAAAATGCGCGCGCACATCGGCAGCCAGGCGGTCATAATCCTCTTTCCGAAAGACGACCTCCAGGGAAACCTGTACCAGTTGGCCGGTATCGATCAGCGCGTTGGTTAGCTCTTCACCTACTTCCGTCTCACATTCCTTCAGACTGGGCGGGGAATACGGCGCTTGCTGAAAACGCGCCAGCAAGGCGCGCCGTTGTGCCTCCTGTTGGGGATTCAAACGGATCTCATAACCAGGCAGAGCCACGCTCGTGCCGCGCTCGACGAAAAGCCCAGCCTCAACGCCGTGCTTGAGCAGCGCATTAAATAAGCGGGGTCCCAGTTTTAACCTGGATTTCAACTCTTCGCGGGGGATCCCCCGCCGGAGAGGATAACTTTTATGGTAGCCCGCCAACAGGCTGAGTGTGCTTTCGGACAGGATATTCCATTGTTCTTTCGTAATCACCAGCACATCGCTGCCCGTGGACGGGTCACCTTTTTCTAACATCAAGATTTGCCCGGTCTCGACCAGCTCTGCCAGAGCAAGGCGTGCCTGGTCCGCCTCCAGCCGCGCCCGGGAGACTGCCTCGCGGATTGGCAGCGGTCCGGAAACAAACAGCGCCTGGAGGAGAACTTCATCAGGCGAGCCCCGGCGGAATGCCTCGAGCTGCTGCAGAACTTCTGCGGAGAAGCGTTTGTGCCGGACGGCCGGATTCGGGTTCACAACTTCTCCACCCCCCAAAGTCTCGCCCGGGGATGGCCGGCGCAGGATATAGCGGTCACCACGCAAGGCCACAACCGGGTCGCGCAGTTCAATCTGCAGCCAGCCAGCCTGGCCCGGGAGCAGTTCCTCGGCTCCCAGCAAACGCACCCGACCGACGGTCTCAGCCGTCCATAAAAACATTTTAATTTCCTGGTTATGTTTGAGCGGTGAGGCTGCATCGGGGAGCAGCCGGAAATAGACATCCAGCCGTTGGCTGGTCCGGTATTTCCCCGGCTGTGCAACCACGTTCCCACGCTGGACCTGGTCGAGATCCACACCACCCAGGTTGATCGCCGTCCGACTTCCAGGAAGAGCGGTATCCTCCTTGCGGTTATGGGTTTGCAAACCGCGTACCCGCCCGCGCACTCCAGCCGGAAGGATTTCCAGCTCATCCCCCAGGTGAAATTTGCCATCGGTGAGCGTTCCGGTTACCACAGTTCCAAAACCCGGCATGCTAAAGACCCGGTCTACCGGCAGACGCGCGCGTCCCAGGTCAGGGCGCTGTGGGTGGCGCGCCAGGGTTTCACCCATAATGGAAACCAGGCGATCTAACCCCGCCCCGGTCTTCGCCGATACACGCACCAGCGGCGCATCAGAAAGAATGGTTCCCTGTACGGCCTGACGGGCTTCGCTCTCCACCAGATCCAGCCATTCCGGATCATCTACCAGGTCGGTTTTGGTCAGAACGATCACTCCCCCTGGCACCTGGAGGATATCCAGGATCGCCAGATGTTCGCGGGTTTGCGGCATCACCCCCTCGTCCGCGGCGATGACAAATAAGGCCGCGTCGATCCCCCCCACACCTGCCAGCATATTTTCAATAAAATCGCGGTGCCCGGGCACGTCCACGATCCCAACCATCTCTCCACCCGGGAGTTCCATCCAGGCAAAACCGAGATCGATGGTCATCTCCCGGGTTCGTTCTTCCTTGAGCCGGTCAGGGTGGATGCCCGTCAGGGCAGCAATTAATGTCGATTTGCCATGATCGACATGCCCGGCAGTGCCTACCACGTGCATCGATCCGTGCCTCCTAATGGGCCCGTCCAAATACCTTTTCGTAATTCGCCATCCAATCGTGGGCAAGAGCCAGCAGTGCCTGCAAACGCTTTTCGGTCTCTTCGTTGATCTGGTGAAGCTGGTCCTGGATCTCCTGCATGATATCGTCGAAGAAAATTATCCGTTCGTTCAATTTTTCATACTGGCGGCTAATCTCTCGCTGAAGTTCTTCCTGGGCCAGGGTGTAGTTCGTCCAACGCTTCTGATCATCGGCCCTGAAGGAGGTCCAGTCCTGCCGGAAACGATCTTCAGAAAGCCGCTGCATCTCCGTAATTTCGTTGATCCGGCGCTCGATGCGCTGCGTAACCTCATCCAGGGCTTCCTGTGACCTTTTGACCAATCGATGGGTATTGTCAAGGGCCGTGATCTGCCCGTCTAACCCCACCGCCTGTTTTTCGATCACCTCGAAACGCACCTGCCAGTCTTTCCACATGCGGTCGCGCTCCACTTGAGAGAGGGCCTGTTTTTCGAAGAAAACGCCTTGGGCCTGCCTGCGCTCGCTTTCGGCAGAAATCAGTTCGGTCAAACGGGATTCAACTTTGCGTAAGTTGTCCAGAGCCAGGTCGACTCGTCCTCGCTGTTCGTCCGATCGTTTCCTCAGCGCGGACATTTCACCCTGCATATCGGTCAGGCGCTTTGAGTCCTGGCGCAAACCTTCCTCCAGCATTTTCTGGGAGCGTTTGTATTCTTCATCCGAATGGCGCGTTTCGACGATTTTATGCTCCAGTTCTTCGATCAACCTGCCAAGGCGGAATTCCTCTTCCATGCGCGCCTGGACGCCTTTTTTCAATTCCGGGATCGGATCCAGTCCTTTGCGGATCTCGGCAATGGATTTGTTCACCCCTTCCAACTCGATCCGCCGGAGCTTATCGGTCTCCCTTTCATGATCGGTCCTTTGTTTATCAACCGATTCCATATTCCGGTTGAAATCCACGCGGATCTGTCCGAGGGCAGTTTCAAAACTATCCAGACGGCTCAATAGAGCCGATATCCGGGTAATCTCACCTCCCACCTCGCGGATCTGCTGGTTGACCGCTGGCACACCACTTTCCAATTCAGCGAGACGCTTCTCCAGCGTCGCAATGGTCAGTTTATCCTTGCGGCGCTCCTCATCCAACCATTCCAAACGCTTAATAACTTGTTCGAGTTCCATCAGGGTTATCCTTTGTGTCAATCGATCGAAATCATTATACCAAGTGTTCAAAAGCTTCGATTAACCTGAGCATCCCGGGTAATATAGCTCCAGGAAAAATACCAATGAATATCAATACTGCAATCCCCAGGCTTAAGACTGCCCACTGTAAGCGGGTTTCTGTAATCTGAATCCTGGCTGGTCCGGTTTCCGTACTGCGGATCAGCACACCTAAAGTTCGCAGCCCTCCCGCCATCATCCCCAGACTACCCAGAATGATCCAGAAGGCCAAATTACCAGAGTGCTGCCCGATGGCTTCAACCAGGGCTTGCTTTAGTGGAAAATCCGCCAGTAATGGCAGGCCCGCGATCGAAAAATTGGCCAGTACCAATCCAGATGCTGCCCAGGGCAGCCGCCATCCGCACCCACGTAACGCTTCGAACTGGAGTGAGCCGACCCGCTGGATCAGCACAGAGAGGGCAAGCGACCATAAGCCCAGCCCAATTGCCCTTGAGAGCAGCAGCATGGCAAATAATTGCGGGCCTATCACCACCGGCAGGCCGGCAGCCAATAAGAGAAAGCCCGTCTCAAGGATCACACCATAACCAAACATCCGCCCAAGATGCTGCTGAAAAGCTCCCCAGATTCCCCCGGTGACAATCATCACCGTTCCAATAATGCGCAGCCCCAGGTAGAGATTTTCAGATTCTCGCAGCCAGGAATAACGGTCGATAAACGTTAACCCAAAGATCAGGATCACGGTAGGCAAGAGGGATAAAAGAAAACCGGTCTCATAAGGATGAGCTTCTTCGGCCAGTAACGGGATCCAGGTATAAAATGGGAAGACAGCCAGCAAGAAAGCAAAACCAAGCCCCAGCATGGCGCTGGCACGGACAATCTGGGTCAGGTCTGAGGACCCGGCCTCTACACCTGTCAGCATCCAACCGGTAAAGAGGATAAATGGCATACCCAGGGTTTGAAAGATCAGATAACGCAGCAAGCCCTGGCGGACCGGCCTTCCGGGTGGCGCCAGGATAGGGATACTAAACAATACGGCAATCTCAATAAAAAGGGCGGCGTATAGAAAAGGCTCGACGGCCAGGGCGGACACTAAAAATCCCACCATACCCATTCCCAGCGGAACAAACAACCGGTTTGCTCCGGCCATCCGGCTGAGCAGGAACCATGCGCCGGCCAGAAGAAAGATCAGCAATAAAAAGGGCCGGTCTTGATTGTCTAAGGTTAGCGAGCGGCCCAGGATGAAGAAACTGGGATTTATCCGGAATGCCAGGGGACCCAACCGGATTGCACCAATCGGGATAACCCAGGCTAGGAAGGCCAGAAAAAATGCCGCTGCGCTGCCCAGTCTGGCGGTCAGGTGCTCACGGCTCTGGAGCAGCCATAGAATGACCGAGATCGCTAATGGCAGGAAGATCCACAAGACCGGAGCGCTCATATTTGCTCCTCGGGGATGGCGCTGTTGAGTAGATAAGCTCCAATCGTGGCTAACCCCAGGTTGACACCTGATAACAGGCCTGCTACCAGTAGTGAAACTTCTACCCCGGCATATAAGATCTCGAAGCCTGCCAGGCAGGTCAAAAGACCCAGAACCACACGGAAAGGCTGGGCTGTCATCCCCAGTTGAACCAAACCAATTCCTAAGAGCACCAACCCGCCCCAAATCTGTTCCAGGCTAACACCTGGCAGCCAATCTAAAACTTTTGGAGCCGTTGGATACACCACCAGCAGAACCAGCGCGCCCGCCAGCAGTCGGAAAACCTGGCTGGATGGCCAGGAGGTTTCGGTTTCCACCACCTCAGTTTGCCCAATCCGGGTTAATCCCAGGGCCGCCCCTGCCATCCAACCCGCGACCAGTTTAATCATCGCAATCCCGAACGGCCACTGTAATGAGACCAGGATCATCACTCCGATATACTGGATCGCCAGTGCAATGATGCTCAAGCGCCAATCCCGGGTAACCAGAAGGGAAAGGCTGGTCACAATCAGCAGGATTACAGCCAGGGTAGGCAGCATCAGCGGATTCCCTCCACGCTAAATACCGAGAGCAGCAGGGCCAGGAGCACCAACGCCCAGAGTACTCCACCATCCCCTTCGAGTATAGAGGTTAGGTTATTAACCAGGCGTCCGATCAGGCGGTAGAATCCCCAGAGCAGACGATACAGCCAATCCAGGCGCAAAACGACAACCACGCCTCTGTACACAGTTTGGGTGACCGGCTGAAGCCAGCTTGACACTCGCCCGGTGGACCGTTCTCCGCCTGGGAGCGCCAGCCGGCGCAACACCACGCCGATCACTACCGCCAGGATCAGGGAGAGACCGCTGGCCCACCAGATTCCTATCGTCCGCGATCCACTCCAACCCCCCAGGCCTAACAAAACATGCGTCACCGCCAGAAGGATCAACCCGAGAGGATAGGTCAGATTCACCCACTGCTCCATCCCCTGAAGCGAATCGCCCTGCCGCATAGTGTGGCGGGCATAACCCATTAACAGCAGAATGTGGGCCGCAAGAAATATCACATTCAGACCTCCCACCGGGCTGGAAGTCAAACCGGCCCATCCACCTGCAGATGGAGAAAATGGAAGCCCGGATAGGCCCCAGATACCCAGAACGGGGATAAAGATCAGGCGCAGGCTGCGGGCTGAGTAGAGGAAGAGGCAGCATCCACTCAAGATGAGTGTAATACCCCAAACCAGCGCCCCACCCGGATCACCACGCACCACGCAAGCTACAGCCATAGCAGCTAATGCAATCACCCAATACGGCCGGCCGGCAAGCTCATCGCTAGACGTAAACCACAACATCCCACTGTAAAAAGCTGCAAACGCCGTGAGCCCTAAAAGCAGAGGGGCGAAGCCAGCCTCTACCACCCCGGCCGGCAGGCGCGCCAGGATTACCAGGCTGGATGCAGCAGGCACAAGGCGCAGAACGTTCCCCAAACCACGCCGCAGGGGGGGCTCCTGCTGGAATGGGAGATGTAAGGGTAATACACCCAGGCGCAAACCAGTCCCAACCAGGAAATAAAGACCGGCCTGTGAAGGGATATTGAAAAACTGGAAGCTGTGCCAGGTGGTTTGGTTTCCTACAGCCGAATAATAAACAATAAATGTCCCAATCACCCGAGCGGCAAAAACTACCACCGCTCGTTCGTTCAACTGGCGGTCCGCTACGCTGTTGATCAGGATCAATAATTCGACCAGGTCGATGGCCGTCCAGGACATGAGCAGTGTCAAAGGATTAGCTGCCTGAACCGCGAGCAAGCCTACCGCAGTAATTGCCAGGCTCCCTGCCCATGCCACAGCGTTTGTCTGGTACTGGTAGCGGGCCGTCGCAGTTAAAATAACGGCAACCACCAGGGTTGCCAGCGCAACCGCAAACGGCCAGGAAATTTCATCCAGTGAAAATGCGGGGGAAGAACCAAATACTCCTTCGGGTCTCCAACGAATGGTGGAAAAAGTCAGGGGAAGCCGGCTGTGTAAGACCAGGAGTATGCCCCAGGATAAAAAAGCCCCGACCGCGGCGATCAACCAGGCGATCCCAGATCCTGGCCGCAGCCACTTCAAGACAAGGATGACCACGGCCGCCAGGAAAAGCACGAAAGTCGGGACGAGGATTAGGAGCGAGAGCAGCATGGGTAGCGCCGGTATACGGCGGGTTAGAGCACCGGCGAGTGGGTTGAGCGCCGGATAAACCGGCCCATCCCGGCCTTGCCGAGCCAGCGGTCGCCATCTACAATCAAGTGCCCGCGCAGGAAAACTTTATCAACGAATCCTACCAGGTCCCAGCCTTCATACAGGTTGTAATCTGTGCGGTGGTGTGCGTGGGCAACCCCATAGGATAGACGCCGTTCTGAATCCCAGATAACGATATCCGCATCGGCGCCAGGCAGCAGTGATCCTTTCTGTGGATACAATCCAAAGATTTTCGCCGGATTGGTGCACATCAGAGCGACAAATTGATTGGGGGTGATCCGTCCCGCGCGGACCCCGTAAGTCCATAAGACCGGCAGCCGGTCACCTACCCCGGGAAGTCCATTGGGGATCCGCGTAAAGTCACCCGCCCCCAATTCTTTCCCCGGTATGGCTACCGGCTGGCCTTCATAGATAATCGGCTGAGTTCCATCATAGAAAAATGGACAGTGGTCTGTACCGATGGTCTGGATGGTGCCGTCCTTCAGACCCTCCCACAGGCGAGCATTATCAGCTGCCGTCCGCATGGGTGGAGAGCATATCCATTTGGATCCGTCCGGTCGCCGTAAATCATCTACAGAGAAAAACAGATATTGGGGGCAGGTTTCTCCCATAACCGGCAGCCCATGTTTTCGGGCGTAGGCAAGCTGGTCGACTTCCCCGCCCGCGTTCATGTGGACAATATATAACCGGGCACCCGCCTGGGCAGCCAGGGCAGACCCACGCAGCACGGCCTCCACTGCCCCCCACGCCGGGCGGGTATAGGCGTGCCACTCAGGGCTGGTATTGCCTGCAGCCAGGGCTTCCTGAACCAGCAGCTCGATCACATCTCCGCCTTCGGCGTGCATCATGGTCAACATGCCGTGCTCCTCGGCTATGCGCATCACACGGAAGATTTCACCATCCGGCAGCCTCAATCGGTTATTGTAAGCGGTAAACACCTTTAGACTCGTCACACCCTCACCCACCAGGCACGGGATCTCCGCCTCCACCGCCGGGTCCAGCCGGGTAATATTCATGTGAAAACCAAAATCGACCGCCGCCTTTTCATCCGCTTTTGCATGCCAGGCGTCCAGGTTCTCTTTCAACGACCCGGCATCTTGGGGAACAAAATCGATCACCGTGGTAGTCCCCCCAAATGCAGCCGCTTTATGACCTGTATAATGGTCATCCGATGAAACGGTCCCAAACATGGGCAGGTCAAAATGGGTATGCGGATCGACGCCGCCCGGAAAAACCAGTTTCCCGGTGGCATCGATTACTTCTTCGGCGTTGTGGGCGGGCAAATCCTCTCCGATTTCAGCAATCTTTTCCCCTTCGATTAAGATATCTGCCGGGTAAGTCTCTGTTGCAGTAATCAAAGTTCCATTCTTTATTAGCATAGTCATTGCTGGTTCCCTCTATCCATCACTCGGCAGTTCTAATCTTTTCCTAAGCCAAACACGCCCAACAGCTCTAAGATATCGGGGTCGAGGTCCACGTCAGGCAAACTCTCGGCGCCGTAATGACTGGCAGCCAGGGCCCTCTCCCGCAGCGAAGACCACAAAATCTCGCGCTCATCGGATTGGACGACCAGGTCTTTCAGTTTACTTGCCTGGTTGAGATATTCACCCGTCGTATAAAAAAATGTGATACGCCTCCATTGTTCGGCATGGATGGGTTTGGGAAGCTGGATCAACGGTCCGATCTGGATTTTATAATATTCTTCGTTTGCGCGAGGATGATCGGGGGCGTCTCTCAAGATTTCAGCGCGGGTAGTCAGTTCATGCCCGCGTACTTCTGCCGCAAACTGGATCATCCAGCGTTCGTTTTTTCCAAAAGCCGCTGTCTGGTAAAACGCCAGATAATCCACATCGACCACTTTGGGTGCGCGGCGCAGCGGGATCCGGTACCAGCCTAGTACTCGAGCTATCTCCAGATCGCGGGGTGAGGGTAAGATGGCCACCAGGATCAAAGCTTGATTGGATATCATCGGGCTCATACAGACCTTCTCCAGTTTATGTTGATCATAAGTATATCAGACACCGGGTGTTTCCGAAAACGCCCGGTGATCTGGTTTTCAGATAAAAAGATCCCCCTTCCTGTATAGAAAGGGGGATTTTGCGGCCTGTTCGCCGGTCTTGCTTACGCCAAACCTACCCGGCTGTTAAATTCGGTGATCAGCTCATCGATCTCATCGACCTGACCTTGAACGTCGGTAAAATAATTGTCCTGATACCACTGCTCGTTGATCTCTTCATAGGTCTTACCCTGTTGTTCGACCCAGGTGAAGTACTTGAGATTATGGATACGCCGGCGGTCGGTGTAACGCAGCTCCAGCATATTGTCGGTGGATTGACCTTGCAGATAGCGGGCGAAGTCAGCCGAGGCCTTCACCTCGTTATACTCGCCGCTCTCCTCGCGCATTTCAACCAACCGGCTTCCATAAAGCTGCATGGAATCGGTCAAAACGGTCAGAACGATATCGTTCTCGCTCATTTCGTAATATTTGGCCATCTTGATCGCCGTCAGGACGTTGGAAATTCCGCTGAAGCCGAGCAGGTCCAACTGGCTGACTACCTGCTCGGGCACGCCCTGTTTGACCAGGTACGCTCTACCATCCGGTTCGTTGAACAAACGGGAAAGGTTGACCACCGCGTTGTCATCGATGGCGACGACCAGGTCGGTGTTCTTAGCATTGTGGATCCACGGTACGTGTTTATCCCCGATGCCTTCAATCCGGTGCGCTCCAAAACCGTTTTCCAGAAGAGTCGGGCACTGCAGCGCTTCACTGGCTGCGATCTTGCTGGATGGGAAAACCTGTTTCATGTAATCGCCGCTGGCGATCGTCCCAGCCGAGCCGGTCGCGGAAGTCATTCCTCGGTACTGGTCATGCGGCCCCATGACAGCCTTGAGCACCTCTTCCATAGCGTGACCGGTCACCTCGTAGTGCCACAGGTAATTGCCAAACTCTTCGAACTGGTTGAAGATCATCAAGTCCTGTCCAGACTTGCGCAGTTCCCAGCATTTGTCAAAGATCTCTTTGACGTTTGATTCGCTGCCCGGGGTTTTGATCGTTTCACCGGCAATCTTTTCCAACCATTCAAAACGCTCGCGGCTCATCCCTTCCGGCAAGATAGCGATCGAATCGCACGCCAGCACTGCCGAATCATAAGCGCCGCCCCGGCAGTAATTGCCGGTCGAAGGCCAGACGGCTTTTTGTGTACTGGGGTCAAATTGGCCGGTTACCAGGCGCGGGACCAGGCAGCTGAACGCGGCCCCCACTTTGTGCGCCCCGGTGGGGAACCATTTCCCGATCAGGGCTATGACGCGGGCAGGCGTGCCCGTCAGGCTGCTGGGCAGCTCGATAAAGTTTACCCCTCCAAACGCCCCTCCACTGGAGACCGGCTCATTATGCCAGTTGATGCGGAACAGGTTGCGTGGATGCACGTCCCAGAGACCGATATTTTTTAGCTCGCTCTTTACCTTCGTGGGGATGAGCGCCGGGTTTTTCATCTGAGCGTAAGTTGGGATGATGATATTGCGCTCGCGAACACGCTTGACGGCATGCTCCAGGCGGTCGGGCTGGACAGTGAGATCGATTTTGGCCATTTTTGGAAATCACTCCTTAAAGTCAGATATATGATCCGTGGGAGCCTCGCTGGTAATGTAGAGGGGCCGCCCTTTCACTTCATCGTAGATCCGCCCAATATATTCTCCCAAGATTCCAAGCGAGATTAACTGGACGCCTCCCAAGAACAGGACCGCGATCAAAGTTGTCGCCTGGCCCAGAAACGCCTGGGCCCCGGTCGCAAGGCGCAGAACGATCACGACTGGGATTGCCAGGATGCTGATACCTGCCGAGACAAACCCGATATAAGTGGCCAGTTGCAAGGGGAAATATGAAAAACCGGTGATGGCGTTCAACGCCAGTCGGAACATCTTCCGGAACGGGTACTTCGTCTCACCGGAGAAACGCGCCGAACGTTTATACGGAACACCCACCTGTTTGAAGCCTACCCAGGCCGCCATGCCGCGCAAAAAGCGGTGCCTTTCTCGCATCTTGCTCATGACATTGACGACTTTCCGGTCCAGGAGTCTAAAATCCCCGGTATCCAGCGGGATTTTGACATCCGTGATCCGGTAGATCAAACGGTAGAACAGGGATGCGGTAAAAAGCTTGAACCAGGTTTCGCCCTCACGCTCTGCGCGGACGGCGTAAACCACCTGGTATCCCTCACGCCAGCGGTGGATCAGCTCCAGGATCGCTTCCGGGGGATCCTGCAGATCCGCGTCGATGATGATGACTGCATCCCCCCGGCTGTAATCCAGACCCGCGGTCACCGCGATCTGATGCCCAAAATTTCGAGCAAAGATGACCGGGCGAACACGCGCGTCTTTTTCATGGAGCTGCCGGATTGCTTCCGTGGATCCATCTTGCGAACCATCATCCACCAGGACGAGTTCCCATGGTTCGTTGGTTGAATCCATCACCTCACTGATCCGTTCGTACAACACGGGGAGGTTTTCAACTTCATTATAAACAGGAGCAATGATCGAGAAAGAGATGTTGTCCATGTTATCTTATACGTCCAGCAGGCTCGTTAGTCACAGGAAAATCAGTTTTTCGATAGGTGCTGCTTTAAAGCAGACATGGTCGGCTCAATGACAGGCGCCTCACCGGCTGCTTGCATCGCAGAACGGATATCTTTTAGACCGCTTCCGGTATTGATCACTAATACCGGGTCTTCGGGTTGGATCAAACCTTCGCGGACGGCTTTGATAAGCCCGGCATAAGCCGCCGACCCCGCCGGTTCGGCAAAGATGCCAACTTTCCCGAGATCAGCAATAGCTTTGATGATCTCCGCATCCGGAACGGTGATATAGGTCCCATCGGTCTGGGCAGCAGCCCGCACGGCGCGCACCCCATCCCGCGGCAGATCGACTGAAATGCTGTCGGCAATGGTGGTCGCGGCAATGGGCGTGATCGTCTCGGTTTTTGCTCTGTAAGCGTTGGCAATGGCAGCCGATGCTTCCGACTGCACACCATAGAGACGAGGCATCTGTTCTAACCAACCCAGCGCGTAGAGGTCCTTAAACCCTTTATGGATCCCCGATATGATATTGCCATCGCCAACCGAGACAAATACAGTGAGCGGTCGTTCGTCCGAACGCATCTTGAGCAAGACGGTCTCCCAAATCTCAAAGGCGGCAGTTTTCTTGCCCTCGGCGGTAAACGGGTTGTAGCCTGTGTTGCGGCAGTACCAGCCAAATTCTTTAGAGGCTTCGATGGTCAGGTCAAAAGCCGAATCATAATTTCCATCCACCAGGATCACCTGGGCGCCGTAAATGAGCAGTTGGGCGACTTTGGCGGGAGGAGCTGTGCGCGGAGCAAAGATGATGGCTTTCTGCCCGATAGCGGCTGCCATCCCAGCCAGGGCGGCTCCCGCGTTTCCCGTTGAAGCCGTAACCACAACCTGAGCCTGGATCTGACGCGCGCGGGCAACTACCACCGCGCTGGCGCGATCCTTGAAAGATGCGGTAGGATTACGCCCCTCATCCTTGATCCACAATTTCTTCAGACCTGACTCCTGCGCCAGGCGTGCGGAGGAGTACAGCGGGGTCCATCCGGCTGCGCGCAGCGGCGTACCCTCGCCGCCCGGGTCGGCTACCGGCAGCAGGGGCAGATACCGCCAGAGCGATGGATCTGCGCGGGATGTAAAGTCTTCTGCACTATATTTCTTGCGAATCGTTTCATAATCCAGGAGGACATTTAAATTCCCACCATCTTGAGGACAAACATACTGTACCTCTTCTGGTTGATATTCTTTTCCACAGATGGAACATTGGTAAGCTGTAAAATAGTTCATAGCCCTATTCATTCTCAAATGGAACCCCCAATGCTGCCGGGGGTGAAGCCCGCATCGAACGCAAGATACGCGCTATCGTTCGCCGGGTTTTTTCTGGCATAGCAGCTAACGTCCGTTCAACCCACTCTGCATTTCCGATATTGACCAGGAGCAGGGTCAGGATCATCAACGGGAAAGGCGCAACCTGCAGTACCTGGGAAGGGATATTGGGCAAGCTGGGCTGCAGGACGAGACCCAACCACTGCAAAAGAGCAAAGAAAAAGGCGCCAATGGATGCCCGGATCGGGTTCCAACCGCCAAAAATGGTGATCGCCAGGGCAATCCACCCCACCCCATCCAGGCCCGAAATGGTGCCTTTCCATCCAGCTTTGATACTGAGGGAATATGCCGGACCTGCCAGGCCGATCAACGCACCGCCCAGGATGGTGTACAGGTAGCGCATCCTTTGGACGTTCGCGCCGCGTACGTAAGCAGCTGCAGGCCGCTCACCAATTCCCTGGAGGATCAAACCGCTGCGGGTTCGAAAAATCCAGATATAGACTACGACGACCAAAATAATACAGGTATATACGAGGATATCCTGACGGAACAAGAGGGCTCCGATGACCGGGATATCGGCCAACCCAGGTATGGGCATCGAGGGGACACGCGGACCCGACAGCCCCATAAAGGGGTTCCCCAGGAAATAGGACAGGTCACGGCACATCAATGCCAGGACGAATCCAACCGCTACCTGAGATTGCTTGAGGGTAATGCTGGCAAAAGCCACGATCAACGCAACCAGGGCGCCTACAACGGCTCCCGTAAGGAAACCCAGGAGTACGCTTTGCGAATTGACAGCCATTGCAAATCCTGCCATGGCTGAGAGCAAGATCGTACCGTTCACCGAAAGGTTGATGACCCCGGCTCGCTCGGTGATCGTCTCGCCAATCGTCGCAAAGATGATCGGCACAGCCGCCGCCAGAACGCCCGCCAGTCCAATGAGTAGAGTCTCATCCATGCTTCACCTTTTCACCTTCTCCAGAAACTGGCGGCGGACACCATCCATCATGAGCACAAACAATACCAGGGCGCCTTGCAGCACCCCGGAGAGAGCCGAATCCAGCTTGAGGACAATCGGGAGCTGGATGCTTCCAATATTCAGAGCAGCAAAAAACAGGGCTACCGGGGCGATCCAGAGCGGAACATAATTCACCAGCATAGCCACCAGCAAACCCAGGAAGCCGTATCCGGAGGATATGGATGGGATTAACCGGTGGTACACGGCCACCACCTGGATTGCGCCCGCCAATCCCCCAAATGCTCCGCAAAGGAAAAAGGCCATCATCTGGTATCGCGAGGTAGGGATACCCAGCAGGAAGGCCGCCCGACCATTCTTACCCACTGCTTTGAGCTGCAACCCGAAATAGGTTCCTTGCAGCAGTAGAAATACCAGGATCAAAACAGCCACACCGATGACCAATGACCAGACGCTCAAACGAAAACCTTCGATCTGGGGAAGCCAGAGCGCCTGCGGGAATGGTTCCGTACCGCTCATCGAGCCAATTCCGGGACGTTTCCACGGTCCAAAGATCAACCAGAGGGTCAGTGCAGTGGCAACAAAGTTCAAGCCTAAACCGCCAAATATCTCATTGACACCGCCGAACGTTTTGAGTACTCCTGCCAGGCTGGCCCAGACTGCGCCTCCGATCGCTCCGGCCAGGATACCCATTCCGATGATCATTGCGGGTGGGACGGTGCTATCCTGGAGACCCCGTAACATCCAGGTAGTGAAGATAGCGCCCAGCGTAATCTGGCCTTCGATCCCGATATTCCATAACCCGGCCGCAAATGTGATCAACAAACCGGAAGCGGCGAGCAGTAAGGGAACCCAGGCAACCAGAACATCCGCGATTTTTCCGGGTGAGCCGAAAGAACCGATGACGATATTTTTGTAGGCTTCTAACGGCTGCCCCTGCGCAATCACGAGAACCAACGTAGTAAACACAAGGGCCATAAACACCGCTGCCAATTGAAATCCAAAATTGAGCCAGCGTGACCTGATATTCATAATCCGACTCCTAAGTTATGGTGGCTACCAACCTTTACCCCCGATCAACTGGCCAAGCTGATCAACGGTCGTTTTGGATGCATCCAGAGGGCTTGATACACGTCCGCCGAAGAAAACCAGGATCCGGTCGCTGTAGTGTAAGATGTCTTCCAGATCAGATGAGATAAAGATGATAGTCGTCCCTTGCAGGCAGCGTTCTTTGAGCTTGCTCCAAATCCAGATGCTCGATTCAATATCAAGACCGCGGGTGGGATGCTCCATAAGCAGCAGTTTTAGCGGCGTACGTAATAACGCCAGTAATGCTCGCTGCTGGTTTCCACCCGAGAGCTCCTCCACCCGGCTCGCGGATGTGCCTCGGATTGAAAAATCCTGGATGCGCTTCTGAGTAATCTGCAGGCACCGCTCGCGGTTAATAAAAAAGCCCCGCTGCACCTCGGATAGGATGAAATGCTCCATCAAATTCAGACCGGGCACCAGGCCTTCCTCCAGGCGTGCGGCCGGGACATAGGCCACCCGGTTGCGCATGTACGCATGGTACGATTTCCCCGTCAGGTCCTGCCCATCTAAGATTAACTGGCCACCCGCAGGGCGGAGTAAACCGGCGCAGGCGCGCAAGAACAACCGCTGCCCGCTGCCTTCCATGCCGGCCAGGCCGATCACTTCTCCCTGGCAGATATCCACATTGATTTCGTTGAAACGCAGCCGGTAATCTTCGATTTTGATATCTGATAATTGCAAAAGCACCTTCTGGGCCGCGAATGCCTGTTTTGCTTCCAGGGTAACAACCTTCCCAAACATCATCTTGACCAGATCGTCTGTAACATAAGGAGGTTTGGTCTCGCCTACCACCTGTCCGCGCTGGAAGACTGCGACACATTGACATAAGTCTTCGACCTCTTCCAGCTTATGCGAGACAAAAATTACGGTCATGCCCTGCTCTGCAAGCTTACGTAAAGTGGCAAACAATTTCGTTTTTTGCAAGGCACTGATGCCGGTTGTCGGCTCGTCGAGGATAAGCACCTTTGCGCCTAACCAAAGGAGACGCAAGATTTCTAACTGCTGCCGTTCTCCAACTGTTAAGGTATCAACGTAATTTTCCGGATCGATGGAAAACCCAAACTGTTCTTCGAGCTCTAATAATTGGCGTCTGGCATCGGCGCGGTTCGGGAAGATGCTGCCCCTCTGGCCTATGATGAAATTATCGATGACCCGCATGGGAGGAAAATCCAACGGGTCTTGATGCAGCATCCCGATCCCGTGTTCGATTGCATCCGCGGGGGAGTGTATCTTGACTTCTTTTCCATCCAATAAAATCTCACCCTGGTCGGCTTGAATAAACCCGGAGAGAATTTTCATCAGGGTGCTTTTACCCGCCCCATTTTCACCCAGGACACCTTGCAGCGTACCAGAAGAAATTGACAGCGAGATGCCATCATTCGCATGCACTTTCCCAAAGTACTTATGGATATTCCGTAATTCGACATTCATAAGGGTTTGTCGATTTCTCTGTGATTAGGAAAGGGGGAAGGCACAGGCGCCTTCCCCCTTTGGGAGATCTTATTGAGGCACGCTTTGTCCTTCAATGCCTTCCAGCAGCTGCGGCAGGTACCAGATCTGCAGATCAGTAGCTACCTCACCATCCTTGAGATAGGGGGTGCCGTCTTGCAGATTGATCGGTCCGGTCCACAGGTTGAGCCCATCGGTCAGTTCCTGGATGAATTTATCCAGATTTTCGCCAGCCTCGGCTGACAACGCCTTCCCTTTTACAAAACCAATCATGGTCGTATCCGGGTTGTTGATATCTGACCAGTCTGGTCCAAGCCAAACCCAGCCGGATTTGAATGAGCCGTCCTGGACGGATTTGACAATCTCCAGATAGCTGGGACCCCAATTGAAGTATGGGACACCCAGGCAGACGTCTTCAGCTTCAGCGCAGGCGTCTTCATAGTCATAGGGTACTGCGAAAACATTCTTGCCGGCTGCGGCCATCTTCCCGGCTTCGATTTGGGCTTCGGTCGTATCGATACCGGAGAGGAGCACATCGTAGCCGCTGTTGAAGAAGTCATCCGCAACCTGGGTGGGATCCGAGGTGACACCTGGGATGTTGAACCAGAAACCAATCCAGGTCACTTTGAACTCCAAATCGGCGACATCCTTGTTCAGGTAGTTCGTCCAGCAGTATTTGGCTCCGAGGTAAGCCGAGGCAACCAGGCGGCGGGTCTCGTCATTGATCAACGGCCCAAGGTAACCAATCTTACCGGTTTGGGTCGTCAACGCAGCTGTACAGCCCGCCATCATCTTGCCGTATTCCATGCGGCCCATGGTGTTATACATGTTAGGAAGATCGATGTAATTCTTCCCTTCTTTCCATGAGGTATCCCCGGATGCATGCACTGTGGGGATATCAGGATGGTTCTGGGCGAACTCTACGGCACCGTCTTTCATATCATCCGAGTTGAAGATGATCAGTTGGGCTCCCTTAGAAACGAGGTCTTCGGCGAGCTGAGCCGGGGTCGTTCCTGGGCGGTCCGCCGGGTTGACCTTATCAACGTAGATCATTTTTGCGCCGGGGATCTTTTGTTCAAGATACTGGCCGGCCACGTAGTGCGCGGTATTCCATCCATGATCGTTATACGGTCCGACAAAGAGGATACCGAACGTGAACGGTTCAGCCGCTTCTGGCGCTTGGGTGGGTTCTTCCGGTGCTACGGGTGCTTGAGTAGGTTCAGCCGGAGCCTGGGTGGGTTCTTCTGGTGCTACGGGTGCTTGAGTAGGTTCAGCCGGGGCCTGGGTGGGGGTTGCCGCGGGCTGGCAAGCAACCAGCAGTAAGCTCGCAACCATAACCAGGGCGATCAGACGCCACAATACATTGGTTTTCATTTCAACTCCTCCGAGTTTGCAGTCAATTTTGAAAGGCATACGAACGAAAGGAATCAAGATAGGCTATCTTTGAAAGTCGTCCACCTCCTTTCAGGTCTGCAAATGGCTGCCCGATTAAAAAACCCAACCGAATTGGGAAATTCACAACCCATTCCGGAAAACGATCCAGCAGCTTATGAGGAACAAAGTGCGAGGCTTTTTTTATTTTACCCTAAACCAAAAATTCCTGATTAATTTTAAGGTACGAATGGATCGTGCGCAAACCGGAAGAACTATTTTGAAAATTTAGCCGGCCAGACGAACTGGTGCTCCCCTGAGGTCTTCCTGGCCTGCCGTAGGTACCTGCTCCACCAAAGGCCGCAGGTACCTACGGCAAGCTGCCCCCGTTTCCTGCGAATGTCGTAGGGTCAGCCTGTCCAGGATAAGTAGACCAGGCTGACCCGCCAGGAGCTGCCGGAGTATCGCATCAAAAACTAACTAAATTTTGGTGCGAAACTCGCTCAAACCGCCGTCCTCGGCGGCGAATCCTGCGCCGGGGACGGCCCAGGGAGAGGTTTTGCACCGAGAACAAACTAGGGGACGATCCAGGTGCCTGTCTCGCCCTTTAGCGCCCGGCCAATGTTCTCCGGGTTGGTAATCAAGGCCTGCTTACCACCGGCCTCCAGGAACCAGATGATGGCCTGCACCTTGGGGGCCATAGAGCCCTTTGCAAAGTGCGTCCCCTCGGCGAGATACTGCTTGGCCTCCGCAAGGGTCATCTTGTCCAGCCATTTCTCGTCCGGTTTGCCGAAGTTGATGGCCACCTTCTCGACCGCGGTGGAAATAAGCAGGAGATCTGCCTTCATCTCTCGAGCCAGTAAGCTGGATGCAAAGTCTTTGTCGATCACTGCTGCAGTTCCGACCAATTCGCCGTTTTCATCACGGATGACCGGTATACCGCCGCCGCCGACAGTGATTACGATGGTACCGGCGTCGATAAGCTCTTTGACCGCTTCATACTCAACAACTTCCTGGGGGATAGGGGAAGCAACCACCCGCCGCCATCCGCGGCCGGCGTCTTCCACAACACTCCAACCGAGGTCTTTCTCGCGCCGCTTGGCTTCCGATTCATCCATGAAACCGCCGATGGGTTTGGATGGGTTCTTGAAGGCCTTGTCCTCTTTATCCACGCACACCTGGGTGATCACGGTGGCGACGGGTTTCTTAATCCCGCGTCTGCGGAATTCATTCTGAAGGTTCTGCTGGAGCGCATAACCGATGGCGCCCTGGCTGTCGGCGCCGCAAACATCCAGGGGTACTTCGTGCATCCCCTCAGCCTTCGCAGCGATTTCGGATCTCTGCAAAATGAAGCCAACCTGAGGGCCATTGCCATGGCCGATGGCAACTGTCCAACCAGCCTCGATCATATCCGCCAGATGATAGGTAGTCTCTTTGGCCGCCAGATATTGATCTTCAACGCTCTGATGCTTTTTATCTTTAATGAGGGAATTTCCCCCGATTGCCACAACAGCGACTTTTCGTTCGTTATCAGCCATTTCTATGTTTCCTTTGAATTGATATAGGTTCTTGAATGTGATCTAGCGAACCGGTGAAGCGAAGCAACCTCGCTTCACCGGTATTTATTTCATGATCAGCCCATGGTCAGGGCCATCACCGCTTTTTGAGCGTGCAGGCGGTTTTCTGCCTCATCATATACGACCGAGCTTGGGCCATCCATCACGCCATCCGTCACTTCGATGTTGCGGTCCGCGGGGAGTGGGTGCATATAAATAGCATCGGTTTTGGCCAAACCCATCTTGCGCTCGTCGGTAATCCAATGCTCGTATTTCTTGATGATTTTGGCTCCCTCTTCGGGATCTGGGGTATGCACCATGGCGCCCCAGGACTTGGCGTAGATGATATCAGCGTCCTTAAATGCGGCTTCCATATCATCCGTGACCTCGAAACCGGCGCCGTATTTGCGGGCCTGATCCTGTGCCATTTCCATAATTTCGGGCATAAGCCGGAATTCCGGCGGATGCGCTAATACGACATCCATACCGAAGCGCGGCATCTGCAGTACTAGAGACTGGGGGACGGACATCGGTTTCTGATAGGAAGCGGCATAGGCCCAGGAAACCACCATCTTTTTGCGGCGCAGGTCGCGGCCTTTCTTTTCCATGATGGTCATCAGATCGGCCAGGCACTGGAAGGGATGGTAGATATCGCACTGCATATTCAGCACCGGGACACGCGAAGCTTTCGCAACCGCATTCAGGTACTGGTTGCCGGCTGCCCAATCGACGTGCCGGATGGCGATCCCATCGAAATAGCGCCCGAAGATCTCACCAATCTCCTTGGGAGTATCCCCATGCGAGATCTGGGTGGTGCGCGACTCGATGAATGCCCCGTGTCCGCCCAACTGGGCCATACCGGCCTCGAAGGAACCACGAGTGCGGGTGCTGCTGAAGAAGAAGAGCATGGCCAGCACCTTATCGCGCAGATAGGCATGCGGTTCATTCAACGCGCGTTTGCGTTTGAGATCGAAAGCCACATCCAGAACGGTCTCGACTTCCTCTTTGCTGAAATCGAGATCGCCGATCAAATCACGGCCGTGAAGGAAAGTCTGCATTCGGGTCTCCTTGTGCTATTCCATCTTGCCCATAACGAGGGCCAGCAAAGCCATGCGCATGACCACGCCATTGAAGGCTTCCTGCCAGTAGCGCGACCAGCGGGTGATATCTACATCGGTGGGGATTTCATCCATACGCGGCAGCGAATGCAGCAAGATCGCATCGGGTTTGGCTTTGGTTGCCAGGAGCTCGCGGGTGATCTTGTAGTTTGCAGGGGTTTCGCCGTGCTCGCCGGCTTCCTGGCGAGATTTGGTGTAATCCGGTTGGACAACCGGCTCGACCAGGATAACATCAGCCTTGGCAATTGCCTGCTCGACATGCTCGGCCTCGTTGAAATTGAGGCTGAATTGATTGAGCTCCTGCTTGAACTCATCGGTCAGGGACATGTCGGGGGGGGCCACGAAGGTGATCGGGCAGTCGAACTGGGATAGCGCGTATCCCAGCGAGTGCATGGTGCGCATGCGCATGTCACCAACTGCCAGCCAGTTCAATCCATCGATCCGGCCCTTCTCAACCAATACGGTATACAGATCGGTTAATATCTGAGTGGGATGCTCGCCCCAACCATCACCACCATTGATCACCGGAACCGAAGCCCATTTTGCTGCCTCATGGGGAGCGCCCTGCTGGAAATGGCGCATCACGATGACATCCCCATAAAACTCTAGCATCTTGACCGTGTCTTTGATCGATTCCTGGTACCAGTCACCCGCGCGGGTCATCTTGGCATCCGAGAAACCGGTCACGTGACCGCCCAAGCGGTGCATGGCGGCTTCGTGAGCCAGGCGCGTCCGGGTGCTGGGCTGGTAGAAAGCGGTTACCATGGTTTTTTCAGCCAGCATATCGGTATTGCGGCGGTTTCGGGCGATGGGTTCGAGCAGTTTGGCTACTTCGAAAACGCGGAAGAACTCCTGGCGCTCGAAATCCTTGAGAGAGAGAATATCACGACCTGCAAAGCTACGCATTGGATTACCTCCTGTGAAATGTAGGTTGGTGTATAAAGTATTTCAGGATCATCACTTCCAGCCCAATGGATTGTTCTCGATTAACCGGTTGGCCTCCTCTCCTGCTCGCGCGCGGTCCACACATTCGAGTTGGGATGCCCCACGCTGCGAACGACATGGAAGCGGAAGTAACCGGGCAGGAAATAACTATAAGAGTGATCGATCATCTGTGCCGTTGTTGTAAATAGAGCTGCTTCGAAGAGCAATAATACATCGCCGCGCTGGATTTCCAGAGCCCGGGCCACTTCACCGGTTGCGGCAACAGCCCGAATTTCCGTGCGCGATTGATCCAGAGGCGGGTTTCCACGCCGCAGTAACAGGTCCAGGACCGATCCGGTAAAGTTATCGTGTACTTCATCTACTCCAAGTACAGACCCGGAGAGGATATCTACCAGATAGGCGACCGGGCGGTCTTCCGCCAAAATCACGCGGGAAACCTCAATCAACTGAGCGCCCGGCTCCAATCCCATCTCGGCAGCCTGGTTATCATCTGCCGAGAGTAAACGGACCTTGTGATCGCCCATCGCGACATCCAGATGGATCCGCTCAGCCAGGGTTTCAATGCTTTCCAGGACTTCCAGACCGGTGTCCAGGACATGCGTCCGTTTGACCACAAAAGTACCAACACCCTGTTTGCGCCGGATCAGACCCTGTCCCTCAAAGGCACGCATGGCTTCTCGCAGCGTGGCTCGCGAAACACCCAGGCTGCGCGCCAGGTCGGGCTCGGATGGCAGCCTGTCTCCGGGTTGGGTGTTAGCAATCAATTCAGCCAGGTCTCCCTGGAGACGGATAAAGGGGTGAGAAGGTTCTGTCATGCTGGCTCCCCAAAAAAAATCTATTCGATCACGGGTATAAATTGGAAATGGTTGACATCTACCAGGCCAAGGTCGGAGATCCGCAGGGCGGGTATGACGACCAGGGCCAGTAAGCTAAGCTGCATGTTGGGATTGTTCAGAGTACATCCACATTCCAGGAAACCACCCAATACACTGGCTGCCTGTTTGGCGACATCCTCAGCTCTCTCAGTGGACATCAATCCGCCGATTTTTAATTCGACCAGGCCAATCACATTTTCATTGCGGACCACCACCTGCCCTCCACCGCAGCGAGCCAGCTCATTGGCTGCAATCGCCATATTCGCCTCATCAGTCCCAACGACAATCATATGGTGGCTGTCGTGTGCTACAGTCGTCGCGACTGCGCAAGAGCCGCGGAACCCAAAACCAGAAACCAGGCCGACCCGGATCTGGCCGCTCCCCCGGTGGCGCTCTACCAGAGCGATCTTAGAAATATCCCGGTCAGGATCGGGATGGATCTCTCCATTACTAACCGACATTTCCAGGCGTAAGTGCCGGGTGGGCGCCTGGTTTTCGATAACACCGATCACATTGGCAATCACTTTACGAGAATCGGGCGCCGGAAGCTGGAAATCCTCCGCGGTCACCGGACGAGGCAGGTTCACGGAGCCGGTAGCCCAATCCGGGTAGGTATAGTGGGGGCGCTCGGTACGGACCACTCCAGCTTCGGCAACAATGCGGCCTTTGGCGATTACCGTATCGATTTCCAATTCGGCCAGGCTGCTCACCAACAAAATATCACCCCATCGCCCCGGTGCGATCTGGCCCATGTCGCGGCTTACCCCGAAATATTCCGCAGAATTAATCGTCGCCATCTGGATAGCAACCAGCGGTGATAAGCCTTGTGAGACAGCGTGCCGGATCACCCGGTCGATATGGCCCTGGTTGACCAGGGTCACAGAATGCGAGTCGTCTGTACACAGCAGGAAATTTCGAGGGGACAGCCCCATCTCGGTGATCGCGCGTACCTGTTCCGCCACGTCATGCCAGGCAGAGCCATAACGCATCATCACCCGCATCCCCTGTCTGGCGCGGGCTACCGCGTCTTCAAGGCGGGTTCCCTCATGGTCGTCCTGCGCCCCGCCCGCCACATAACCATGGAAAGGTAGACCCAGGTCCTGGGAGGCATAGTGCCCGCCGATCACTTTGCCGGCCTTCCGCGTGGCAGCCAGTTCGGCGTGCATATTGGGGTCGCTGTTATACACACCGGGAAAATTCATCATTTCGCCCAAGCCAATGATCCCGGGCCAGGTCATGGCCTCTTCCACTTCGGCCGGTCCCAGGGTTGCGCCGGGGGTTTCCATCCCGGGGGCAGATGGCACGCAGGAAGGCATCTGAACCCAGACGTGGATCGGCTGCAGGGCTGCCTCTTCCACCATCAAGCGCACTCCGTTGAGGCCAAAAACGTTGGCAATTTCGTGGGGATCGATAAACATCCCCGTCGTGCCGTGCGGGATGACCGCCCGAACAAATTCCGTGACGGTCAGCATCCCTGATTCAACATGCATGTGAGCGTCCAGGAGACCGGGTACCAGGTAACGTCCCGCAGCATCGATTACTTTGGTTCCCGCGCCTTTTGTATGGCGGGCATTTTCTCCAACGTAGGCAATTCGCCCTTGTTTGATGGCGATGTCTGTCCCCGGGATAATCTCTCCGGTCTGCACGCAGACCCACCGCCCATTCCGAATGATCAGGTCGGCCGGTGTGCGTCCCATCGCGCAGTCAACCAGATGAGACATATCGTAAGTCATACTTGCTTTTTTGGTCATCCAGGTTCCTCAAATTTTCTCAGGCTAACTGGTATAGTAAGCGCCTGGCGGATAGATTATGCCGCTCAACCAATCTCGGGACGTCCACCGTTTGCATCTGGCCATCCTGCACGATGATCTTTCCATGTACGACGGATACATCGACCTTTTGTGGAGCGCAGAAAACCACTGCCGCCAGCGGATCATGGAGAGCACCGGCATAATCCAGGCGGTTCAGGTCTACGGCAAAGAAATCCGCGCATTTACCAGGTTCCAAAGAACCGATGTCGCTGCGGCCCAACACCGCCGCACCCCCCAGGGTGGCCAGCTCCAGGGCTTGCCGGGCAGTGAGCAGAGGAGGAGCCCCCTCTCCAGACAAGGATGCGCCTTGCAGACCCGCCCGTAAGCGGGCCAGAAGCATGGCCTGGCGTGCCTCGGCCAGCATATGCGAGGAATCATTGCTCGCCGAGCCGTCTACTCCAAGTCCAACCCGCACCCCGGACCGCCGGTACTGCAGCAGGGGAGCAATCCCGGATGCCAGGCGCATATTCGAGGTGGGGCAGTGCGCTACACCGCATCCCGTCCGGGCGTACAGATCGATTTCTTCCGAGTTTACGTGTACGGAATGGGCAAACCAGACATCCGATCCCACCCAATCCAGAGACTGCATATAGGCTACCGGTCGCTGGCCAAACTTTTCTAAACAAAAAGTTTCTTCATCCTGTGTTTCGGCAAGGTGCGTATGCAGATGAACACCATACTGGCGCGCCAGAAGCGCGCTTTCACGCATCAGCTCACCGGTGACACTAAAGGGCGAGCACGGCGCCAGGACTATCCGGACCATCGCACCGGGTTTGGGATCGTGGTATTGTTCGATCAGACGCTGGCTGTCAGCCAGGATACTCTCTTCGCTGTCCACCACACTATCAGGCGGCAGCCCACCCTGGCTTTCTCCCAGGCTCATCGAGCCGCGCGAAGCGTGCAGCCGCAGCCCAACCAGGCGAGCCGCTTCGATCTCATCATCCAGACGCGAACCATTGGGGAAGAGGTACAGATGATCCGCAGCGGTCGTGCAGCCGGAAAGAGCCAACTCGACTAGCGCAGTCTGTGTAGATATATAAATATCATCGGGCTTAATCCGCGCCCAGATTGGATAAAGGGTTTTCAGCCAGTTGAATAAATTGGCGTCTTGTGCAGAGGGAATGGCCCGCGTCAGAGTCTGGTAAAAGTGGTGGTGGGTATTGATCAGTCCAGGTAGGAGGATGTGGCCGGTTAGATCCAGGATAACATCCGCCTCCTGGGGAAGCTCGTCCGAGCGACCTACCTGCTCGATAAAACCATCTCGGGCAAAGATTGCGCCGTCTTGTATTTCCCGGCGCTGCGAGTCCATGGTGACAAGGAGCGAAACGCGGTGAGCCAGAAGGGTCGACATAAAAAGGGGAGCCTCGGAAAGGAGATCTGGGGAAACCTGGTTGCCCGGCTAGCCAATCCTGACCACCCCTTTAGTGTAACGGGAACCTTCTCAATTGTCAATTGTCTGACAACACCATTTTTGTCATGAATTTATTTGTTTTGCAGCGCGCAGCGTATTTTGCAGCAGCATGGCAATCGTCATAGGCCCTACTCCACCCGGTACCGGCGTGATCGCGCCGGCAACCTCTTTTGCCTCGTCAAATGCAACATCCCCGGTCAACCGGTATCCTTTTGAACGAGAGGCATCTTCTACCCGGTTTATCCCTACGTCGATCACGACCGCACCCGGTTTGATCCAATCACCGCGCACCATTTCGGGCCTGCCTACAGCCGCCACCAGGATGTCTGCCTGGCGCACAATCCCGGGCAAATCCCTGGACCGTGAATGGCAGATCGTTACCGTCGCGTTTGCCCGCACCAAAAGCAGGGCGACCGGCATCCCGACGATATTCGACCGGCCCAGGACAACCGCGTTCATTCCCTCGAGAGATGGGAGCGTTCTCTCCAATAAGAACATGACTCCTGCTGGAGTACACGGGATGAACAAAGGGTCTCTCCCCTTCTGCGCCAGCCGGCCGATGTTCAGCGGGTGGAACCCATCCACATCTTTTTCGATACTGATGGCGTTTAGCACCCGCTCTTCATCCAGTCCAGAAGGCAGGGGAAGCTGTACCAGGATCCCATTGACACGCGGGTCGCGGTTTAGATCGATCACCAGCTGCTCGAGCTCGGCCTGGCTGATGGTCGCGGGGAGATTATGTCCAAAGGATTGGATTCCGGCCTCCAGGCAGGCCTTCTGCTTGGATCGGACATAAACCTGGGAGCCCGGGTTTTCCCCAACCAGGACAGTTGCCAGTCCAGGCGCCGGTTTTCCGCTCTCCACCAGGGATTTGACCTCATCGGCAACTTGCGCGCGTACCTGTCCGGCAATGATGCTTCCATCCAATATTTGTGCGGTCATTTGTTTCTCCTTTGTTCGAGATGGATCCCCACGCGGCGGTTTGCCGCGCAGCAGGTCATATGCCAGTATGAGGGTTTAGGTTACATCCCCTCCCCGAATCGATTATACTCCAAGCTGCTCCGCTGATTTTGGGGACAGGCGAATCGTTCTTATGTTGCCGGATTCTTGGTTATAATAAACCGGATGGCTCGATCAAAGCATTCCTCATGTAAGGATGCTGATTTCATTTGTAAATGTTCACTTCAAAACCTGAGCTCTTGATTGGGAGGTTATCTTCATGAGCAATATTTGTGTCATTGGCACCGGGTATGTTGGCCTGGTCACCGGTACCTGCTTTGCGGATCTTGGCAATCAAGTAACCTGTCTGGATGTGGATGATGAGCGTATTTCCAATCTCAAACAGGGGGTGATGCCTATTTACGAACCCGGCCTCGAACAACTGGTTGCCCACAACGTGCGCGCTGGCCGGCTGATCTTTACCACAAACTACGCGGAAGCCCTGGAAAATGCGGAATTTGCCTTTATTGCTGTCGGGACGCCCTCCGGTGTGGATGGCGAAGCAGATCTACAATATGTTCGCTCCGCGGCAGAAATGATCGCCGACTGCGTGGATAATTCCCTGGTTGTGATCAATAAATCTACCGTTCCGGTTGGGACAGGCGATTGGGTCGCCGATGTCATCAGCAAACGGCGTGAAGGAAAACCGCTCGATTATTACGTGGTTTCCAACCCGGAATTTCTGCGCGAGGGATCGGCCATCAATGACTTTATGAGCCCGGACCGGGTCGTACTGGGTTCGACGAACCGCGAAGCTGCCCGTCGGGTTGCCCAACTCTATCTCAGCCTGCGCTGCCCCATCCTCGTCACCGATCTGCGCACCGCCGAGATGATCAAATATGCCTCGAACGCTTTCCTGGCTACCCGCATCTCGTTTATCAATGAGATCGCCAATATGTGCGAAGAACTCGGCGCGGATGTCCGTGAAGTTTCGGTTGGGATGGGCCTGGACAAACGCATCGGCAGTGCTTTCCTGGATGCTGGTCTCGGTTGGGGAGGAAGCTGCTTTCCCAAGGATGTCAAAGCCCTGGCGCACATGGCGGTCCTGCACGGCACGCAGCCCCAGCTTCTTCAAGCAGTGATGGAGATCAACCGCAACCAGCGCCGCCGGGCAGTTATGCGCATTCGCCGGGCGTTGGGCAGTCTAAATGAAAAAACCGTGGGAGTGCTCGGGCTTTCTTTCAAACCGAACACAGACGACGTTCGCGACGCCCCGGCCCTGGAGATCATCCACCTCCTTCAAAACGAAGGCGCGCATGTTCGCGCTTACGACCCACAGGCGATGGAGCTGGCCAGCCGGCTGCTCAAGCGGGTGACCATGTGCGAAAACCCCTATGAGGTTGCCGAAGGATCGGACGCACTGGTGCTGGCGACAGAATGGAATGAATTCAAACAGCTTGATTTCGCGCGAATTTACGAGTCGATGCGCACCCCCATCATCCTGGATGGGCGCAACTTATGGGAACAGGATAAGCTCCTTTCGCTCGGCTTTACCTATTTTGGAATTGGCCGGGCAGTCACAGCCAAATAGTTACCCAGACGCAAGAGAACGGCCTGCTTGAAAAAAGCAGGCCGTCTTATTTAATAGAGAAATTTGAGACGTCTCTCACCGGTCCTTCTTACAATTTTCCATAGATCGTATGCGTGGATGGTTCCCTTAGTTATTAAAAATTCGTATTCAATCGCGGCTCGCCCAGGAACACTTCCACACGATGGGTTTGCCCATCGGTAAACAGCGGAGCCTGGTTCCCTGGTTGGTCCTTTCCATCTACAACCAGGCGGACCACTCCCTTCGATACATGCTGGGGGTTCTTCACGGTGATCTGATAGGTGCTCCCCCTGAAAACGCGGGCTACCTGAAAGCCATCCCAGGCCGGTGGGATGCACGGGTCTATCGTCAGACCCTGGAAAGCCGGGCGGATCCCCAGGATATATTGGGTGCCGGCCTGGTACATCCAGGAGGCTGTACCCGAAAGCCAGGAATTTCGCGCCAGCCCAAATTGTGGGTGCTCGTTCCCCAGGATATTCTGCGGGTACACATAGGGCTCGCATTCGTAGCGGTCGATCATTTGGTTGCGCGATGCCGGGTTGATCTGCCGGTAGTATTTGTACGCTCTCTCACCATGCCCCACCATCGTTTCGGCGATGATCACCCAGGGATTGGCGTGCAGGAAAATGCCCCCATTCTCTTTAGCGCCTGGGGGATAGGTGGTTACTCCTCCGTAAGCCCGATCGAAACCATTGAAACCGGGCATACTCAGCTTGATCCCAAAATCGGTATTCAAGTACTTTTCGACCGCATCCAGGGCCATCTGGGCTCGCTCGGGAGTGGCAAAACCTGACAGGACTGGCCAGGATTGGGCATTCGCCTGGATCTTCCCATAGCGGTTGTCCCGCGAGCCCAACGGGGTACCATCACAATCGAAATAGCCGACATACCATTCACCATCCCAGGCAGCCCGGTTTACCCGCTCTTTCATCTCGGCATACAGGGTCTCATAATGCTGCAAACAATCGAAATCTTCTTGGGCCCGCATCAGGTCCGTCATTTCACGCAGCGCGCGCCCAAACAGGTTAGCGCTGAACAACGATTCTGCGCCCAGGCGCAGGTTGACCGTATCGTTCCAATCCGCGAAACCCAATAAGGGCAGCCCATGCTTTCCGATATCCTGCCAGGTGAAGTGCATTGCCCGGTCCAGGTGCTCCAAAACGGTGTCAATCTCGAGCGGATTCCCAGCCTTATCCTTTTCATAAAAGGGGATCATTTCGTCCAGGAATGCTATGTCGCCGGTCTCTTTCAAATAGGCAACCACCGCCAGAACGATCCATAGATGGTCATCGCAGTAATAATGGGGCAGGTCTTCTCGCTCGACTGAATCCCCTTCAGAAGCTACCAGGGTCAAGGGGTTGAACTGGTGCATCGCCGAACCATTGCGGCGCTGTACCTGCAGTAACTTGCCAATCAGTTGTTTGGCCTCTTGGGGTGCATTGGACAGCACCGAAAGCACATCCTGAGAGCTGTCGCGAAAACCGATCCCTCGCGCTCCATATCCGAGCTGGTAGAGTGAGAGATAGCGAGACCAATTGAATGTGATAAAACATTGGCGCGGATTATGGATGTTGATCATCCTGTCGAAATCCGGATCCGGAGATTTCACCTGCATCTTTTCCAGATAACTATCCCAAAATTTCACCAGCCGCGAGAACTCCTGGTCCACCTCTGGCGGTTGGAAATAACGGAGCACGGCGGGAAGCATCGCCTCGAGGCTTATTCCCTGCCGAAGCTGTGTAATCACCCGCCGCTCTTCTCCCGGTTGTAGGGTGCCCAACGGGCACAACAGTGCGGCGATGTTATCTCCACGCAGGGTCTCATTATTGCCCAGGTTGGTGGTCTGCAGGCTGACCGGCCTGGCCCAACCCTGGTATTCGTTGTCACCCAGGAATAATTTCCGGTCGGTTTCAAAAGAAGCTACCGGGCAGTTCGCCGTAAACAGGTTTACCTGGATATCGCGGTTCATAAATGGGTAGTGAAGCAGCCCGATCCGGCCTTCACCCAGGTCGACCTTGCGGCTCACCATGGTTTGAGGCACCCAATCGGCGTTGGTTAGCTGCTTTAGGGCGTCCGGATGGCTGTATTCCACCACCGGGACCACATCGATCTGCAAGGCAGTCTGGGATAGGTTCGTGATCCGGATATCGCGAATTTCCACCCCGTCCCCGTCCGGCACAAAAATGGTCACCTCGCTGCGGATCCCGTAAAACTCGGACACGATCCGGGTAAAACCCAAACCGACATGGCATTCATAACGATCGTATGGGTCCAAAGTGGGTACGAAGAACGGCGAAAATACCTGATACCCGTTTTCCTTGTGGATGCGGAGATACAGGGTCTCGCCTTTGAAATCCGCATTGGGCATTTGCGCCAGGTAGCGGGTAATGCGGTTAAAAGCGGGATCGCCTTTGCAGATCAGGGCGCCCCCTGTCTGATCGACAAACCCGCCAAACGCCAATCCGCCAATATAATTGATCCATTTGACAGGGGTCTTTGGATCGGTGATCACATATTCTCGATGGACGTCGTCAAAAACACCATATTGCTTCATAGTCTCTACCCTACTCACAGATCGAATGGTAACAGAATGGTCAGGAGCCCCATCACAAGCGTGGAGGCCGTTGTCCAGGCACGATCGAACAGAGTGTGTTTCCCCAGCCGGCCGAGCAGGATCACCGCCCAGGCAAGCCAGATGAGAATAATGGTGCGAATCTGGGACAGTTTATTCACGTCCCCCTCCTCCCGGGGTTCGGAAGACTTATCCGGTGCTTGATTGAAGAACGGGATAGGTTTTCACGAAACCAGATCTCAGAGCAAAACTGCTCCTGGGGTCGGAGACCCCAGTGGAGCAGCAAATTGGAGGTTTCGAACCTGTAACTAACGCAGAGTCACACGCACCTCTACCTGTTTTTTGGAGCTTGCCGGGATGGGTACCTCAAAACCGGGAACTTCCACACCATCCACAAACATATGAGGGGTGGTGCTGCTGCCTTCGCGCGTGACTTCGATATGGTATTTCACCCCACGATAAACCCGGTCTACCGAATAATGGTTCCACTCCGCCGGGATTACCGGCTGGACGATCAGGCCTTCATATCCGGGCCGGATACCCAGGATCCATTGGGTAATGGCCACAAAATTCCACGCGGCCGTACCGGTAAGCCAGGAATTTTTTGCCTCCCCATGCGTGTGAGCATCTTTCCCCGCGATCATTTGGGCATAGACGTATGGCTCGCAGCGGTGTATCTCACTGATCGTCTCTCGAACGGATGGATTGATGCGTTGATAGTAATCGAAAGCCTGATCCCCATTCCCTGTAATCGCTTCGGCGATCATAATCCAGGGGTTCGTGTGGCAAAAAATACCCGCGTTTTCCTTGTACCCAGGTGGATAAGATGAGATCTCCCCCAGGTTGAGGTAATATTTCGAATAGGCCGGCTGCTGAAGCACCAGCCCATGGGGGGTAGCAAGATGGGTTTTTACACTGTCCAGAGCTTTTCTTGCCTTCCCATCCTCTACTCCGATCCCGGCCAGGACGCAAATTCCCTGGGGTTCGATATAGATCTTGCCCTCCTGGCATTCCGCGGAACCCACTTTTTGGCCAAAATCGTCGTACGCGCGAACGAACCACTCGCCATCCCAACCCGCTTTATGAACAACCGCTTCCATACAAACTGCCTGCTGGATATAATCCTCTGCTTCAGCCGGAAGACTCCTCAACCGGGCGATCTCCGCCATTTCCCTGGCTGCCAGTACAAACAACCCGGCAATAAAGACCGACTCAGCTACATTTCCTTCTTTATTGGTGGTTGTCTGGAAGGATTGTCCGGGTTGATCGGAAAAACAGTTCAGATTGAGACAATCGTTCCAGTCCGCCCGGCCAATCAAGGGTAGCCCATGCGGGCCCAACCGGTCGAGGGTATAGCGAAGACTGCGCTGGAGATGTTCGTAGAGGGGTTGATCAGATCCAGGACAGTTATCATAGGGGGTCATTTCGTCGAGGATCGACCAGTCGCCGGTCTCTTTGAGATAGGCGGCCACACCCAGGACCAGCCACAGGGGATCATCATTGAAATTACTGCCAACATCATGGTTACCGGCGCGGGTCAATGGCTGATACTGGTGATAAGCCCCACCGGTCTCTAATTGGGTTGCGGCAATATCCAGGATACGCTGCCGGGCGCGTTCCGGGACCATGTGGACAAAGCCCAGCAAGTCCTGGTTCGAATCACGAAAACCCATCCCGCGCCCGATCCCCGATTCAAACATGGAGGCTGATCGGGACATATTGAACGTAACCATACACTGGTAAGCATTCCAGATATTGACCATCCGGTTGGTGTGCTCGTCTGGAGTAGCTACCTGGATCATACCGAGCAGGCGGTCCCAATGAGCCCGCAGCTCCTCAATAGCCGCCTGGACGGTCTCTTTTTTCAGATAGTGCTCGATCACCGGAAGAACGGTCTTCTTGTTGACCCGTTGGGATTCAGGGGGATCGAACTTTTCGTTTCGGTCGTTCTCATGATATCCCAACAGGAAGATCACCTGGCGGGTCTCACCCGGTTCCAGATGCAAACGCACCTGGTGCGAGCCAATGGGTGCCCAACCGTGTGCGATGGATTGGGTAGAGATCCCGTCGATGAGCGCTTTTGGCCTTTCCCAGCTTCCATATGGCCCCAGGAAGGCTTCCCGTTGGGTATCGAAACCGGAAATATCCTCGGAACAGGCAAAATACGCAAAATGGTCTCGCCGTTCGCGGTATTCGGTTTTGTGATAGATGACCCCATTTTCCACCTCCACCTGGCCGGTGGAAAAATTTCTTTGGAAATTGGTAGTGTCATCCGAGGCATCCCACAGGCAGAATTCGACACACGAGAAAACACTCAGATCCACCGGAGTAGATCTCAGGTTGGCGACTTCCATCTGCCAGACTTCCAGATTGGCGCCCAAGGGGATGAAATATGTGACCTCAGCCCGAATTTGTTGGTAGGTCGAAGCGATACGGGTATATCCCAGACCATGCCGGCAGGAATAGTCATCCAGGGCGCTGCGAGTAGGCTGCCAGGTAGGTGACCAAAATTCACTGCTGGTTTCCTCACGCAGATAAAGATAACGGCCGCCAAAATCCATGGGCACGTTGTTATAGCGGTAACGCGTAAGGCGGCGCAGCCGTGCGTCTTTATAGAAGGTATACCCCCCGGCTGTGTTAGAAACCAGACCAAAAAAATCTTCGCTGCCCAGGTAATTGATCCAGGGTAAGGGTGTATCTGGCCGAGTGATGACATACTCGCGGCACTGATCGTCAAAATGTCCGAAGCGCATAAAATGACTTCCTAATCTAAGGATGATGGTACTGAACCCGTAAAACCATGCGGTAATGCTTGGGATAATCCACGACCGCCAGTCTGATAAATTGTCAATAAATGATCGAGTTGGGAGCGCTCTCAAACTTATTATAGTATATTCGGATAGAGCTTGTCAAGAGGATTTTTTTAGTCCTTTCCCATAAAATTGACTCTCAAGGTAAATTTTGCTATATTTAATTGGATCGTTATCACGGTCATCAAATCCGGGAATCACCCGCTGTTCATCGTCGACCGATGGTCATGCGTAATCGAGGTCCCGGAGCCTGGTATCAAAACCAGGAAGAACGCATCTGGCTTCATGACCCACCTCCAATTGAATACTTCAACACTCACAAATCTCTAATCGATGAGGGATTCCTGGGTTACCATCCCGATTCGATTAAGAGCACCCTGGGATAGTTCTGGCTGGATAAAAGGAGGTGATTATCAGCCGTTAGACTTACGGGATACCCAAGTTCGACTTCAATTTTTATTGGTAAGGAGGAGATTGGTATGGTAGTAAAAAAGCTCAAATGGGGGTTTGGATTGCTCGTGATCGCCAGCCTGGTTCTGGCGGCCTGTGCCGGTGGGGGGCAGACGACGGAAGCGCCCGGCGGTGAGGTTATTTCAACTCCAACAGAGGCATTGGAAGCGCCAACTGAAGCCGTAGAAGAGCCTACCGAAATGGCGCCAACCGAAGCTGTGGAAGAGCCAACCGCAATGGCAACTGAACCGGTAGCAAGCGGAGGAGACGGTGAGATCGACTGCCAGGGCGCTCAGTCGGGTGATGAGATCAGCATGCTCTACCAATGGTCGGGCCAGGAGGAATCCCGCTGGAACGAAATTCTCCAACCCCTGGTGGATGCCTGCGGGCTCGTGGTCAAACCCGAATCCACCCGCGATCAGGCGCTGTTGGATACCCGTGTCCAGGCCGGGACTCCGCCGGATATTGCCTTCTGGAATGTGTCTCAGCTTTTTCAGTATCAGGATGATCTGCAGGCCATGGATGAGCTTGGGGCTGACAAAGCCAGCTATGCTGATTTCTTTGTTAACCTTGGCTCGGTAGAGGGAAAATGGCTCGGCCTGCCCGTGAAAGCGGATGTCAAAACGATCATCTGGTACAGCCCGGTGGTGTTCGATGCCCAGGGCTATCAGGTTCCAACCACCTGGGAGGAATTGGATGCCCTGGTTGAGCAGATGGTTGCCAACGGAGACGTCCCGTGGAGTATGGGTTTCGAATCGGGCGACTCTACCGGTTGGAGCGGTTCGGACTTTATCCAGGACATCCTCCTGGTCCAACAGGGACCGCAGTACGTGCTGGATATTATTTCAGGTGAAGTCCCCTATAACGATGCCGGAGTAAAACAGGCATACGAGACTTACGGCAAGTGGGCTTCGGATCCGAAGTACACGGTGGGCGGCGCGGAAGGCACCCTTTCTACGCCATTCCTTGAAGCCATCTACAAAGTTTTCTCTGATCCGCCCGAAGCCATGATGGTCAAGCAGTCTGGTTTTGCCGGCGGCGAGATCGTCAAACAATTCCCCGACCTGGAATATGGAACCGACTTTGACTTCTTCGAGCTCCCCGACGCTCAGGGCGTACAAGGAGGCGCGGATTGGATGATGGCTTTTAGCGATACTCCAGCCGTTCGCGCCCTGGTTGTTTACCTGTCCTCCCCCCTAGGGGGAGCCAATTGGGCCAAAGCCAGTTTTGATCTGTCCACTAACCTGGGTGCTCAAGGCAATTACACCGATCCTGGGCTCCAGAAACGGGGCGATATTCTGGCCAATGCCGAGGGCTTTACCCCGGATATCGGCGACTCGATCCCCGGTGGATTTGGCAAGGCTGAATGGACCGCGATCATCAACTATGTCAACGGAGGCGATCTGGATCAGGCCCTGAACGAAGCCGCCCAGGCTCAAACTGAGGCTTTGCGATAACCATTCAAACACCCGGATGGAGGTCTGAAAACCGGGTGCTTTATCAGACACCCAACGTCTGAGTTTACCCGCATGGCCTCCCGGCTTTTTCGCCGGGAGGCCATTGGAGATATCGAATGGCCGCTTCTACCCAAGAGATTCCCAGTGTAATGAAACAAGGCCGGGTGGTCCCCTGGTTGTATCTCCTTCCGGCCCTGGTCGTGATGGTCACTTTTATTGTTTATCCCGGGCTTAACACCTTTTATCTAAGCTTTTTAAACGACAGCGGAAACGCTCCGGCTACCCAGACTTGCGTCTCAGGCCAACCTTGTTGGGGTATCTTTGAGAATTACCGCTACGCCCTGACCGCCCCGATCATGCGGCAGGCTTTTCTCAATAACCTGCTGTGGATCATTCTGATGGTAAGCTGGACCGTGCTGCTCGGTCTGTTGATTGCCACTCTTGCCGACCGCGTACCCTATGAATCGGTTGCCAAAGCGGTGATCTTCTTACCTATGGCAATTTCATTCGTTGGCGCAGGGGTGATCTGGAAGTTTGTCTACGACTATTCTACCGGCCCAACCCAGATCGGTTTATTGAATGCGATCTTCACCGCCCTGGGTGGGAGACCGGTCACCTGGCTGACCCAATGGCCGCTCAATACGATCATGTTGATTGTCGTGGGGGTGTGGATCTGGACGGGGTTCTGCATGACCATCCTGGCTGCCTCGCTCAAGAACGTACCTACCGAAGTGATCGAGGCCGGTCGGGTAGACGGAGCCAGCGAATGGCAAGTTTTTGCCAATATCACCATCCCAACCATCATGCCCACCCTGATCGTCGTAATCACGACGATGATCATCAATGTTTTGAAGGTATTCGATATTGTGTACGTCATGACTGGTGGAAATTTCGGCACCGAAGTGATTGCCAACCGGCTGTATGGTGAAATGTACTCCCGCTTCAATGCCGGGCGGGCGGCTGCCATCGCGGTCCTCCTGATCGCCGTGATTATCCCGGTGATGGTAATCAATATCCGCCGTTTCCGCGAACAGGAGGCTTCCCGATGAGAGCGGCAAAATTCCGGCAGTGGTTAGGCGGTCTGCCCATCCATGTGATTTTGATCCTGGTCTGTCTTGTCTGGCTGCTGCCTACCCTGGGTTTGCTGGTGACTTCCTTCCGCCCATCCCAGGTTGTGACCCAAACGGGGTGGTGGACCGTTTTTTCCCAGGCTAATGTATCTGGGGCTTACGCTCGCCTGTGCGCCGAATGCCACGGGACAGATGGCAAGGAAATTCCTACGGCAGATCTGTCCAGCCCGGAAATTGTCGGCCAGTTCCGCCGTTCGATCAGTCTGTTAGCTGTGGTGAGACAGGATATCAACGGCCAGCCGCATATGGGTGATAACCCTATCCCTACGACACAAGAGGCAGCCGATATCTTGAATTTTATGCGCAGCCTGACCGGGACTAGCGCCACCCAGCGTTTCACCCTGGACAATTATATCGATGCAATGGTTGGATATCGCGGGACTACGACATACCGGAACGACTGCGCCGCCGGCACGCAGCCACCCGATCTATCGTGTGTCTGGTGGCGCGACCTGGGCAATCCACGCGGGATGGGCCGGGCTTTTATGAACAGCCTGGCGGTCTCTATTCCTGCCACGATCCTGCCCATTTTATTTGCCGCTTTTGCTGCCTATGCTTTTGCCTGGACCCATTTCCCAGGCCGTTTTGGGTTGTTTGCCCTTTTGGTCGGTCTGCAGGTGGTGCCCATCCAGATGACCCTCATCCCAATTTCCCGACTGTACGCGCAGCTTGGGCTGAACGGTACGTTTTTGGGGATCTGGCTCTTCCATACCGGGTTTGGGCTGCCCTATGCCATTTTCCTGATGCGCAACTTCCTCGGTTCGCTGCCGCGCGAATTGTTCGAATCTTCGTACCTGGATGGCGCTTCACACTGGACGGCCTTCTGGCGGTTGGCGCTGCCTCTTTCCATCCCGGCCATCGCCTCTCTGGGGATCTTCCAATTCCTGTGGATCTGGAACGATCTGCTGGTAGCGCTCGTCTTCCTGGGCGGCCAGCATCCGGTCCTCACCTACCAGATCGCAAATATGGTCACCTCCCTGGGGAGCGGCTGGCATTTGCTCACCGCTGCGGCGTTTATTTCCATGGCCCTGCCGCTGCTGGTCTTTTTTGCCTTCCAACGTTATTTTGTACGCGGCCTGCTGGCCGGAGCTGTCAAAGGGTAATCGAAAACCTCAACACGAAGAAACGAAGGCTACGAAGAAGCTTTGCCGGAAAAGGTAACTAGATTCCTTTTCCACCTTTGTGCTCTTTGTCTCTTTGTGTTGAGGTTTAATTTACCTGAACCGATAAAGATCCCACAATGTCGCCAGACTATTAGCCAAACGATTTCCCAATTCTTCCCCCGGGTGGGTGGTCACATCATCCTCATTTTCAAATGTGGCATACGGGACCTGGCAGCCCTGGATCGACAGATACCCGGAGCTGCCCGCGGTCAATTCTTCCCAATCGGTCTCGCGGTATAAGCGTTCCAGCTTCTCATCGGATAACCCATGCTCGAGGATGCTGTCCGGGCGGTCGGGGTTGAATCTGCGCCGATTTTTGCGCAGCGATTCCTGGTAAGATACTCTCAAATACAGGATAACTGCCCGGCTGGCCAGCTCGCGGCTTACATATTGAAAAGCGCTGCGGTAACCGCCATGTTCTTTGCCTCGTGAAAACTCGACCAGGGTGGTTTGGTGCCCCCCTATCTCCTGTTGATCGCGCTGCCGTTTGGAATATTCCAGGTTGATCCGCTCGATCAGCAGGTTCCAAAGATAGGTTTCCTTAAAATACCCATCCGGGGTGGTGTGCAGCCGTGGCAAGCCCATCTTTTCCAGGATCGCGTCCTCTTCGAACCAGGTCCACAACATGGGAAAATCATCGATTTCCACCAGGTTCCCCAGGTGAAAGCGGCGCAGCCGCTCATCGGGATCCATCTGCTTCAGGTAATGGATGATTTCGCTCTTCCCCGCCGCGGGCCGGGCGATCAGGAAGAGCACATCGAAAATGGGTATCTCGGACATAACACCCTCCACTTAGCCAAAATCGATATCCACGTAAGGCACATCGTTGAGGATCTTTTCGCGCCGGTCTTTCATGAAGCTGGCGCACCAGGGATCCAGATCGTTCAAATCCAGGCTGCGGTGGATGGCAATATACAGGTCGATCTCGCGTTGTTTGAGAAAGCGGGGGATTTCGCGCACCCAGCAAGAATCCAGGCTGTTTTCCTGGCTGTATCCTTCCAACAGTTCGCTGAGCGCCCGACGGGCAAATTCCTTGTGCTCTAAACTGCTGCAGTCATGCGGCAGCACATAGAAGAACGCCATCGCTACATCGTATGCAAACCAACCGTACAAGGTGTCGTCAAAATCGAACAGGGTAATCTGGCCGTTCCGGACGAAGAAATTCCCGCCGTGTACATCCTGGTGCACCAGCCCATACACTTCACGGTCGGTCGGCAGCTGACTCAGCCCGGCCACCATCTGGCGGTGTTTTTCAGCCACTCCCTCTTCACCGGCAGGCAGAAACCGCTCAAACCCTTTAATATCATCGATCTGGTGGGGACGCCTCCCAACCGGGTCGCGAGGCTGGTAATTTTTGGCCAGGGCGTTCATCCATCCAATCAGGCGGCCTACTTTTCCCAGCAGCCCGTTCTGCCAATCTTCGCGGGATGGAGGACGCCCTGGAGCATAGACAAAAGAGGTTGCCGAAAAATATTCGTCGCCTTCTCCCAGCACCTCAACCATCTCGCCGGACAGGGATGGGACCGGATATGCTACCGGTACGCTGTTGGCCGCCAGGTAGCTCAACCAGTCTATTTCTCCGCGGATGGCATAAACATCGCGGTGCAAACTGTGGCTGATGCGCAGGATGCGGCGGTTCCTCCCCTGTCGAAATGAGTAGAGGATATTCTCAAACCCGTCAAGGAGGCGGATCTTCCCTGGCGGGATCCCATACCGCCGCATAGCTTCGTGCAGGATTGCGTCGTTGTAGCTCTCTCGAATTTTTTGTTCCAAGGTTGTCCAGGCTCTTATGAGTGGATTATTCTCCAATTATAAGGGTAAATCGAGCCTAGACCACGTGCAGATCCCTGACCTTACGAAAATGGAACCCGTAAATCGAGAAGGTGATCGCCAGGGGGAATTTACTGGGGAAGCGCAGCAAGGACCAGAAGAAAAGATCCCAGTAATATTTACGGTCCGGACCACAGATCCCTATCCGATAAATGGAGCGAAGGAGCGCCAGCGCTTCTTGGAACTCGATATGTACCGTCTTCTTGATGGGTTGGTACTCGCGTAAGAAATTTTTTACGCGCTCGTAGAACATGCGCGATGAATAGATCTCCTCAAGAATCTGGTGATAACCCTCTTTCAGCTCATCCAGATCCATTCGCGGGATTATGTTCGTGGTTCCATCCACATTATCCCCCGACATATGATCTACGATCCGGCCTTCTTCCTCGAGGCGTTTGTATAATTTTGTCCCATAAGGCGCCTGGAGCAGCCCAACCATGGCCGTGACGATCCCGCTCTTCTGAATGAACTCGATCTGGCGGCGGAAGATCGTTGGGGTATCACTGTCAAACCCGACAATAAAGCCCCCCATCACCTGCATCCCAGCCCGCTGAAGCTTTTTGACGCTCTCTACCAGGTCCCGGTTTTTATTCTGGGTCTTGTGGCATTCTGTGAGGCTGCCCTCATCCGGTGTCTCGATGCCCACGAAGATCGAAATAAAACCCGCGGCCACCATCATTCGCATCAATTCCGGGTCGTCGGCCAGATTAATGGAAACCTCGGTGATAAACAGGCAGCCCTGCTTGCCTTTCCGCCATTCGATCAAAGCCGGTAGGATCTCCTGCCTGAGCAGTTTTTTGTTCCCAATGAAATTGTCGTCTACAAAGAAAATATTGCGGCGCCAGCCCAGTTGGTAGAGATAATCTAGTTCGGCGATGATCTGAGCGACCGTTTTGGTGCGCGGTTCGTGTCCGAACAGGGTCGTCACATTACAGAATTCACACGCGTAGGGGCAGCCCCGCGAGAATTGAATGCTCATCGAATCGTAATGGTCGCGGTCGACCAGTTCCCAAAGTGGAGTGGGCGTAGTCCGAATGTCGGGATATTCATTCGAAGTATAGATCCGCTGTGGGCAGCCATTTTCCAGGTCGCGCAGAAAAGGAGGAAGGGTGATTTCTGCCTCGTTTAAAATCAAGTGGTCAACCTGTTCGAACCGGTCATATTCAGACGTAAACAAAGGCCCACCGGCTACCACTTTGACCCCAGTGGCCCGGCACCTGGTGATCACTTCGATGGCAGAATCGCGCTGTACCACCATCGCGCTGATAAAAACCATATCCGCCCACTCCAGATCCGCCTGGGTAATCCGGCAAATATTTAGATCGACCAGGCGTTTGTTCCACTCATGGGGAAGCATCGCCGCCACGGTAGCCAGGCCGAGGGGCGGCGAAGAGGCCTGCTTATGAATAAATCGGAGCGCGTGTTTGAAACTCCAGAAAGTATCAGGGAATTCAGGGTATACCAACAGGATATTCATCAATTGCCCCACCTCCAGTATGATGCAGCCCGGCAAGCTGGTGTCACTTTTTGCAAGTTTATCACCAGAAGAGAACAGCGTTATGTACCCTGGGTCACAAACCAGGTCCTATTCCAACCTGTTACGTCACAGCCAGGATTGTGACCTGATTTGTAAGGAAAAAACCTCGGGGTCACCGGCTGCCAATGCTATAATAATTTCATATGAATTATCTGCCCCGCTCGATCATCCGCACCGGCAGCGGCGCCGATCTGGCCTTCGCCATGGTCGTCCTGGCCTCCTACTTTGCCATGTTCAGCGCGCTTACGACGGCTACCCTGCTCGAGATCGGATTGATCATGTTCCTGGGGGTGGCCTATATGGTCATTGGGATCTATGGATACGCTTTCTGCGCGCGCTCAAACTCTCTGCCTTTCCAGTTGGCTTATTTTGCCATCCAGATTCCCCTGGGTGGCCTGATCGTCTACCTCGGCAAGGGTGCCGGTTTCAACGCTCTGCTGCTTCTTCCCCTGGCAGGCCACGGAGTGATCCTGCTCCCTTCCCGTTGGGTGTATGGGATCAATATTCTGATCGTGCTGTCCTATGTTGCCGCTGTGGGTATCTATGCACAGTCCCTGTCGATCGTTTGGACGGGTCTTCCAACCTTCCTGGCAGGCCTGATCTTTATCATGGTGTTCACCCAGATGGCGGTCAGTGAAGAGAAAGCACGTAACGAAGTCGAACGATTATATGAGGAGCTTACAGATGCCAACCAGCGACTGCGCGAGTATAATCTCCGCGCTGAAGAGCTGGCCATCACCAAGGAGCGCAACCGGCTCGCCCGGGAGATCCACGATGGGTTGGGTCATTACCTCACTACCATCTACATGCAAATCCAGGCCGCGCGGGCCATCCTCAAAAAAGACGCCGCCCATGCCCAGGAGGCGTTGAAAATTGCCCAGGAGCAAACCCAGGAAGCACTCCTCGACGTGCGCCGGTCGGTAGCTGCGCTGCGCGCCCAACCCGATGAGAACCTGCCCCTGCCAGACACGATCGGCAAGATGCTGGAGAGCTGTACTTCAGCCGGGATCCAGCCGGAGTTCAAAGTCGTGGGGAATGCCAGGGTGCTGTCGCCGCAGACCCAGCTCACCCTTTTTCGCTCTGCCCAGGAGAGTCTCAACAACGTCCGCAAACATTCCCAGGCTGCCCGGGTATGGGTAGTTTTGGATTACACCAGCCCAGACTGGATCCGCATGGAGGTACGCGACGATGGGATTGGGGCGGCAAGTCTGGATGGCGGCTTCGGCCTGGTAGGCTTGAAGGAACGCGTGATCTATTTGAACGGAATCTTTTCCACCCGGTCCAACCCGGGAGAAGGTTTCTGCCTGGAGATACAGGTACCCGGATGACCATGCCAACGCGCATATTGATCGTCGATGACCAGGTCTTATTCCGCGAGGGGCTGCGCACCCTGCTCAGCGTCCAACCCGATTTCGAGGTGGTCGGCGAAGCCTCCAACGGCGAGGAAGCGCTGCGCCTGGCTACCCGCGTCCAGCCTTCCATCGTTCTGATGGATCTGCGCATGCCGGTCCTGGATGGGGTGACCGCGACCCGCAGGCTGAAAGCGGCTTTTCCAGATTGCAAGATCATCATCCTGACCACCTTTGATGACGACGAAGATGTGTTTGACGGCCTGCGAGCAGGCGCAGTTGGCTATCTGCTCAAGGATGTTTCATCGGATAAGCTCTACGAAGCCATTCGCGCCGCGGCACGCGGAGAATATTTCATGCTCCCTTCCATTACCGCCAAAGTCATGGCGGAGTTTTCGCGGATCTCTCGCCCGCGAAGCACTCCACAAGAAACCCTGATCGAAGCCCTTTCAACTCGCGAAACCGAGATCTTGCGCCTGGTCGCGACCGGGGCAAGTAACCGGGAGATTGCGGAGACCCTGGTAATCGCAGAAGGGACTGTAAAAAACCACCTGACCAGTATCCTTGGAAAGCTAAACGCCCAGGACCGCATGCAGGCCGTTTTGAAAGCCAGGGAATTAGGAGTGATATAAGAAGCTCATGGATCCCATCACTCGCCCTCAACCCATCAATCTGCCTGCCCGCAAAACCCGTTCGGTGGTCGGGATCGCGCTCATTACGATTGGCCTGGTCGTCTTGCTCGACCGATATTTAAAAACCGGGTGGCTGGCTTTGCTTATCCTGCCCGGGCTTGGTTTCTTACTACTGGTCGGAGGCATCCGCTACCGGCGCATGAATTGGGTTGTCCCAGGAGGGATCCTGAGCGGGATTGGGCTGGGTGGTTTCTTTGCGTTGAGTGTCATCCTCGGGTCCAGCATGCAATACCGGATTGGGATCCTGTTATTATTTTTTGCGATTGGCTGGGGAATTATTACTCTCACTTCCACCCAGGTCTCCATACGGGTTGCCTGGTGGGCGCTGATCCCCGCCTCAGTGACCGGGTCGGTTGGTGCTACACTGCTTTTCAGTCCAACTCGCCCGGTAGATTTTGGCCTGTACCTTTTCACCAGCCTGGGTTTAGCCTTTCTGGGATGGGGAATCGCGGACCATCTGCTGGGATTGATCATACCCGGCTGCCTGTTATCCACCCTGGGTCCTGGTCTTTACCTGGCCTGGGGTTCGACACAAGAGGTCAACGGTCTCGCTCAGGTTGGTATTCTGGTCGTCAGCCTCGGGTTAGGCTGGGGATTGATCACCCTCTTCTCGCGCCTGCACAATGAGCGTTTTCTTTGGTGGCCTTTGATCCCAGGCGGAGTATGCGCCATGGTCGGCTGGGGATTGTATATCGGCGGCAACCCGGATAACGCGGTGAGCTTCATCGGGAATACCGGTTCGATCGGGTTGATTATCTTCGGGATCTACCTGCTGTTGTGGCGTAAAGGCATCCAACATTAAAGAAACAACTAGAGGACGGAGCGACCGTCCTCTAGCTGCTTAAGGAAGGAAAACCCGGAAATACACCTAGCTGGAAAATTTCTGGTTGACCACGTCCCAATTGATCACCGACCAGAAAGCTTTGATATAATCGGGGCGCCGGTTCTGATACTGTAAATAATACGCGTGCTCCCATACATCCAGACCAAGCACCGGAACGTGACCATCCATCAGGGGGCTGTCCTGGTTTGCGGTGGAATAAACCTGGAGTTTACGGGATCCATCCAACACCAGCCAGGCCCACCCGGATCCAAACCGGGTAATCCCGGCTTGCGAGAACTTCTCCTTGAACGCATCAAACGAACCAAACGTTTCGTTGATCCCATCGGCCAACGCGCCGGTCGGCATATCGCGGCCGCCTGGCTGGAGCAGCTCCCAGAACAATGTATGGTTATAGTGCCCACCGCCGTTATTGCGCACCGCGGTGCGTACAGCCTCCGGGACCGTGTTGATATTGCGGAGAATATCCTCGATACTTTTGGTGTGAAAATCTGAATGATCTTTCAGCGCGTTATTGAGATTGGTTACATACGCAGCGTGGTGTTTATCGTGGTGAATTTCCATAGTCCTGACATCGATCACGGGTTCCAACGCGTTGAATGCATAGGGAAGAGGGGGTAGTTCAAAGGGGTAAGCCATAAGTCAATTTCCTTTCAAATCATTTGTTTCAAACAAATCGCAGGGTCAAATATGAGTTCGTTTATCTTCTTCACATAAATATTACGAGATCAGCATGAGTGTGTCAATCAACTGAATGGGTTATCCCGGTGTAACCTTGGGTGGATTACCGGGTCATCTTTCGGGATAGACCTGTGATAAACTTAATGACCATCGACTTGTAAAACTTCTCACTGCTGCACAAAGGAGCACACCATGAACCTTCGCCGCCCATTGATCATTACAGTAGTCGTTCTTTTACTGGTCATCGTGCTGGTCGCCGTGATGACTCCGCATTTCTATATCATGGCTCGGGTTAACCCGGATGAGGTTGGGGTTCGCATGCGGGGAGGACGGATCGTCGACGTGGTGCCTCCCGGTCTTTATACAGACATTGGTCTGTATGTCAGCCTGCAAACGTATTCCATCCAGGCCTACCAGTTCTCGGTCAACGACCCGGAGGTGATCACCCAAGACAATCAGCGTTTGGGGATTACGCTCACTGGCAGCATCTTCCGCCCGGATGCAACCCAGGCGGAACTGATTAAAACCCTGTGGACCAAGTACCGCAATGTCTACCTTTCGGACAGCTCGCTCCAGAGTGTGATCAACGATCTCTCGATGCAGGCCATGAAAGTCTGTGTCGGCGACCGCCCATTCCAGGACTCGGTCATTGGTTCAGACCGCGATGCTCTGCGCGACTGCATCGACGATGAGCTGAACAAGCTGGCCGAAAACTATGGCTTGAGCGAGGCCAATATGACGGTGCCGAATGTCAGCCTGTCACCAGAAGTCCAGGCCCTGCTGGATGCGATCACCAAGAGCCGTCTTGAAACTGAAAAGGCCGTTCAGGATAAGCTAAAAGCTACTGCAGAGGGAGCGGCTCGCCAGGCTGAGCAGGAAGCCTCCATCCGGATCGAGCAAGCTCGGATCCAGGAGGAGACTAAACAGCAAACCATCCTGGCCAAGCTGAACCAGGAAAAGCTGATCGCCCAACAGGCCGTCATCGAAGCTCAAAAATCTAACGATCTACTCTCGGCGCAGAAGGATCTAGAAATCAATAAGGCTCTGGCTGTCGCGGCGAAGGAAAAAGCCCTGGCTGAGCTTGCCGAACAGCTTGCCCTGGCTGAGTTGTACACCAATAACCCTGCCTATCTGACCCTCCAGATGGCGTTGGCCAATGCGTCAGCCATCAAAGAGAGCGACAAACTGATCTTTACTCCAGAAGGGGTCTTTCCGCAGATCGTATTTGGCGAGAACTTGAACCCGGTCGTACCGGTCACGCCCGGGGTACAATCGCCGAATTGAGTTGGTGAACATTCATGATATAATTTCTCCACATTCTTTTGGCAGCGTTGATTCTTTTATGCCGCCTCTATGAATAATCAATCAGGGAACGGAGTTCGACTTGGAAAATCAGCAGAAACCCAATGTGATTGCCGACGATGTAGTCGTCAGCATGAATTACACCCTAACCGTCAATGGAGAAGTTTTCGAATCCTCCCCAGAAGGTGAGCCGATCGAGTTCATCCAGGGGCACGGCCATATCATTCCCGGCCTGGAGCGTCAGTTGTACGGGATGAGCATTGGCGACAGCAAGGAAGTCAGCGTCGCTTCGGATGATGCCTATGGGGAAGTGGACCCGGAAGCCGTCATGGAAGTGCCTCGCAGCGAGTTCCCTGAAGATATTCCCCTGCTTCCCGGTGTCCAGCTGCAGGTGCGGAACGAAGAAGGCGAAGATCTGGACGCCACCATTACAAAAGTCTCCGCCGATTCGATTGAGTTAGATTTCAATCACCCCCTGGCCGGCAAGGATCTTACTTTTGATGTCACCGTAGTTGACCTGCGCCCCGCGACCGACGAAGAGATTTCCCACGGTCACGTTCACGGCAATAACCATGGAGAACACGGCGAAGAGCTGCTATAAACCGTCCGCCCATCTGGGAATCGATGTGATACAAAAAAGGAGACCCCCAAAAATGGGGGTCTCCTTTTATTAATCGGGTCGCCTCTTGATCAGCAGGATGCCGACCGGCGGGCGGGTGTTCTTTTCCTGGTCAACACCGGGAATTAGGCGGCAAACCTTAAGCGGGTTTGCTGCGTGATTGGGGCTTTCACAGGACCGGCCGGGATGATCAGGACCCATTTCTGGTGGTAGCCGCCAGACCAGGGTCGCTGGTACAATGGTTTATACGCCGCTGGCCTCGGGAGGGATGGCGAGCAGCTTTCCCTCCTCCAGATATCCGTCTAACTGCTGTTCTGCATCCGAGAGAGAAATCGAAAACGTCAACATCCATTCAGCCAGCAGGAATTTCCGCGCCCGTTCGAGAACGGTTGAGTCGTGGTCGGTGAGCTTTTTCTCATAGCCGTAGGAAGACAGATCGCGTATCAGCCGGCACATTGTCTCGCTGGTCCCATCTTTGAAGCGCTGGTTGAGCGAAATCCTGCGCTCGTTGCGGTCTTCGGATAAGCGCTCGCCAGCGCCCTGCAAGATCTTGAACAACGACTCAAACTCACTCCGGGTGGTCAGCGGGCGAAGACTGTTGTTCTCGGTCTCCTCGGCAGAGACCCAGATCGTCATGTCTCCAACTTTTACAACATAATACAGAGCCGAGCGGCCGCCCATCTCTTTTTCATCCAACTGGATGATATTCCCCGGTCCATAAGACCGGTGGACAACTTGATCGCCAATCTGGAAGGGCATACGCATCTCCCACCATTCAAAACAAAAACCGTTGAGCCACCTGGGTTCAACGGTCGAAAACCCTGCAAAGCAGATGGAATTAGCTTAATTGTATCACAGGGTGTATTTAAAGGGTTGAGGTTTGCCCTATAAATGGGCAAACCTCAACCCTTATTATTTTTCGGATTGATTACAGTGCGACGACGCGGACCGCCTGCAGGCCTTTCGGTCCTTTTTCGATGGAGAACTCCACCTTCTGCCCTTCTTCCAGGTTGCGATAGCCATCACCCTGGATGGCGGAGTAGTGGACGAATACATCCGGTCCATTTTCACGAGCGAGGAAACCATAACCCTTGCTCCCATTGAACCATTTGACCGTCCCGATGACACGTTCAGACATTTTTTTGCCTCCTTGTGGCAAGTGAAAAAAGATGTTATTGAGATGCTTCACTTGTTCCATCGGTCCAGTCAAACAAAAAGACCCGAGGTCGCGCACTCGAGCCGTCGTTTTTGCTACCAACCAACGAGAACTGAAGGGCATCCTACAGGCAATACTATATCAGGTTTTATAAAACCGGTCAAGGGTATTATTCTTTGCCTGCCTGGACCCGCCATACTCCCAACAGGATAATCGCTCCACCTACCAGCGAAGACCAGGTGACCGGCTCGTTCAGCACAAGCGCCGCGATGGCTACCGCCACCAGGGGCTCGAGATATACAAAAGCTGCTGTCTGCGAGGCACTGAGCACCTGGAGCGCATCGTACCAGAAGATATACGCCAGGCCGGAGCAAAATATTCCCAGGAACCCGACCGCCAGCCAGCCGTCCAGGTTGATCCGCCCGATCTCACTCAAACCCGGGCCTGCTATTAACAAGGAACTCGTCATCAACCATCCAAGCAGCATTACATATAGCATCATCCAGGCCGCAGGGTGCTCGCGCAGACCGCGCCGCGAGAGGACCGAGAAGACCGCCCAATTGGGGGCGCTGAGCAGGATCAGGAAATCGCCGGCTCTCCAGGCGCCGCCGCTGACCAACCCGGCCAGGTTACCATCGCTCACGACCAAAAGTACTCCGACCGCGGCCAGGCCGATCCCCAGAGCTTTCTCCCAACCCAATTTTTCCTTGAGAGCTGCCCACCCCAGCAGCGCGGTGATCACTGGGATGGTTGCCACGATCCAGGCAGTGGTCGTGGCTTTTGATGTGACCAGCCCGGTCGACTGCAGCCATTGGTGGAACGCAATCCCCAGGAAACCTAACAGGCTGAAGTATCCCAGGTCTTTCAGGCGAGGGAGCCGGAGCTGTCCTCGCAAGCCGACCGCAGCGGCCAGGATGGCCACCCCGATGGCAAAGCGAACCCACACCAGGGTAATGGGTGAAATATCCCGCAGCGCGACTTTGGTGGCAATAAAGGATCCGCCCCATACTGTCACTGTAAAGGTTGCCTTGACGATCGCGGTGGTTTTTGGATTCACGATCCCCTCGATTTCCCAGACTTCCGCCTATTGTACTCGTTTTGTCCCGGGGAGGGTAAACACCCATTCACCGGGTAAACGCCTTGGTTTACTCTTGTTTACCCTACGATCTGACAATCGTGTACAATGGTTGGGTTCAGGCAATTCCTCAACCCTTCGAGGTCTAAATGAGACTTCCCTGCTGGATTAGCTTCTTCCTCACAGCCCTTCTCCTATCCGGCTGCCTCCTTCCGGCTGGTCCCACCGTTCAGCCCCCTACTCCATTACCGGCCGCAGCCAACGAGCCCGCTCCGCTTCAGGACCCGGCACAACCCACAGGAGCACCTCCGGCGGGTGAATCTCCCGCCTCGACTGCCACAACTCCAGCTGAGGTGGTTCTCCCTCGCACCCATTACACCCTGAATGTGCAGTTCGACTACGCGCAGCATTTCCTGACCATCGAAGAGCAGGTTGAGTTTACAAATGCAACCGCAGAAAACCTCGCCAGCCTGGTTTTTGCCGCCGAGCCCAACCGCCAGAGTGGTATCCTGGAGAACCTTTCGATCGTTGGAAAGGATGAACAGCTCATCACAAGCTACTCCCTGGAAGACAACCGCCTGGAAATCCCACTGTCGACGCCGCTGCTGCCCGCTCAGAGCCTTTCCCTGGTATTCCACTACGATCTGCGCCTGCCGGCCATTCCGCCTCCTTCCGAAGCCTACAAACCGGTCCCATTTGGTTATACCGAGCGCCAGACCAACCTGGTAGATTGGTATTTTTTCTTGCCGCCTTACCAACCTGGGAAGGGATGGCTGCTCCATCCGCCGGGTTATTATGGAGAGCACCTCGTTTATGAGGTTGCCGATTTCGATGTGGTCATCCAGCCGGTTGGATCCTTGACCGATTACACCCTGGCTGCCAGTGCAGCCGCCCAACCGGAAGGCACCGGGGCGCGCTATCAGGTCGAAAATGCGCGCAGTTTTGCCTGGTCCGCCAGCCCCTATTATGAAGTACTGAGCCAGCAGGTCGGGCAGGTTATGGTCTACAGCTATTCTTTCCCCTATGATAAATCTGCCGCAGAGCAGACCCTGCGTGACACCGCGGCTGCACTGGGCCTGTATTCTGAGCTGTTCGCCCCCTACCCGCACACTACCCTGAGCGTGGTCGAAGCCGATTTTCTGGACGGCATGGAGTACGACGGGTTGTACTTCCTCTCGAAAGGTTTCTATAATCTATACGACGGCTCTCCCAAAGGATACCTGAGCATGATTGCCGTCCACGAGACCGCTCACCAGTGGTGGTATGGGCTGGTTGGCAACGACCAGGCCCTGGAACCCTGGCTGGATGAAGCATTGGCCACCTACACGGAGCGCATCTTCTACGAAAAGACCTACCCTGACCTGATCGATTGGTGGTGGGGGTACCGGGTCGATTACTATGATCCCAAAGGGTTCATCAACGGCCCTATCTATCCCTATAACGGTTTTCTCAACTACCGCAACGCCGTCTACCTCAACGGCGCGCGTTTTCTGGAAGATTTGCGCGAGCAGATGGGAGACGAGGTCTTTTTTGCCTTCCTGAAGGGATATGCTTCCCGCTACAGCCACAAACTGGCTACTACTCCGGACTTCCTGGAACTTCTGACTGAGTACACAGATGCAGATGTTTCACAAATTATCAATCAATATTTTTCGGATTCTCAATAACCAGGGTCGTTGGTGGATGGATTTCTATGCGTCTTGATGAAAATAATCATTTTTCATCCTTGACAATCTACCCAAACCCGGTAAAATCGTCCCATACTCTTATGACTGCTGTATCCCTGATCCTTCGCGCTCGACGAACCCCGTCCACACTCCATCCCCGGAAGGTGGGCAGTTTGCGCGTGGCATAATTGGGAACCAGGTAAGAACTCAACCCCAGTCACCAGCGCCCTCCAAACCGGAGGGCGTTTTATTTTTAATCTACTGCCTTAAGGAGGCACAGCATGGCAAAACAATCGGTAAAAAAGGTCGTCCTGGCTTATTCAGGTGGTCTGGATACCTCGGTAATCGTCCCCTGGCTGCGCGAAAATTACGACTGCGAAGTGATCTGCTACTGCGCCGATGTAGGTCAGGGCGAGGAGACAACCGGTCTGCCGGAACGGGCTGCCCAAAGCGGCGCCAGCAAACTCATCCTCAAAGACCTGCGCGATGAATTTGCCGCGGACTACCTTTTCCCCCTGCTCCGTTCCGGAGCAATTTACGAACGCAAATATCTACTGGGCACCTCCATCGCTCGTCCCTTGATCGCCAAACACCAGGTTGAGATCGCCGAGGCCGAAGGCGCGGATGCTGTCGCGCACGGCTGTACCGGGAAAGGCAATGACCAGGTGCGTTTCGAGCTGGCCTTTACCGCGCTAAATCCCCGGCTCAAGGTCATCGCTCCCTGGCGGGAATGGGATATCACCTCCCGCGAGGATGCGCTCAATTACCTCAAGGAACGCGGCCTACCGTATCCTGATAAAAATCCCTCCCTTTTCAGCCGCGACCGCAACCTCTGGCATATCTCCCATGAAGGTGGACCCCTGGAAGATGCCAACTATGCTCCCGAAGAATCACTGTTCCAGCTCAGTGTGTCACCCGAGAAGGCGCCCGACCAGCCTGAAATCGTGGAAATCGAGTTCCAGGAGGGTATCCCGCTGGCAATCAATGGGGAGTCCCTCTCCCCGGCCGCACTGATCGCACAGCTAAACGAGATGGGTGGTAAACACGGCATCGGCCGGGTCGACCTGGTTGAAAATCGCCTGGTGGGGATGAAGTCGCGCGGCGTATATGAGACTCCCGGGGGTACTATCCTCAGCACTGCACACAAAGAGCTCGAATCGATCACCCTTGACCGCGAGACCCTGCATTACAAAGACGTGGTCGCCCAGCGTTACGCGGAGATGGTCTACTTTGGCCAATGGTTCTCCCCCCTGCGCGAAGCCATGGACGCATTCTTTGCTTCAACCCAATCCCCGGTGACCGGTAAGATCAAGCTCAAACTGTATAAAGGCAATCTGATCGTCGCCGGACGCACCAGTCCGTACACCCTGTACCGCGAAGAGTTCGCCACTTTCGGCCACTCGGCGGTTTACGACCACACAGACGCTGCCGGATTTATCCGCCTGTTTGGCCTGCCTTCTAAAGTCCAGGCGATGATGAAAATGGGTGTGGCCGATGTCCCACCCGTACCCGTCGAAGAGATCGTGCGCGATTAGGGAGAGTGATATGAACCTTTGGTCAGGCCGGTTTTCAGGTACGCTCAACCCCCTGGCGGCTCAGCTAAATGCCTCCCTGCCCTTCGACCAGCGCCTGGCTGCCGAGGATATCCTCGGCAGCCAGGTCTGGGCGCGCGCCATCCACCAGGCTGGTTTATTGGACGATGAAGAACTGGCTTCTATCCTGGGTGGGCTGGATGAGATCCGCCAGGAATTTGAGAACCAGCAGTTCAGCTTCCGGGAGAGCGATGAGGATATCCATACCGCCGTGGAACGCCGCCTGGGGGAGTTGATCGGGCCGGCGTCAGGCAAGCTTCACACCGGGCGCAGCCGCAACGATCAGGTGGCCACCGATTTCCGACTGTGGATCATCCACGCGGCTGACCGGTTGCAGAACCACATGCTCGATTTTCAAAAGGTTTTGCTCGACCGGGCAGAACGGGATTTTGGCACAGTAATTCCCGGCTATACGCATTTCCAGCAAGCTCAGCCTCTCCTGCTTTCCCACTGGTGGCTTTCGCACTTCTGGCCCATCCAGCGCGACCGCGACCGCCTGGCTCAACTAGCCGGGCGCACAGCCGTCCTCCCCTTAGGCTGCGGAGCGCTGGCCGGGACAGCCTTTCCCATCGATCGCCAGGCCCTGGCTGACGATCTCGGTTTTGCCAGCCCGGCGCCCAACAGCCTGGACGCCGTCTCGGACCGCGATTTTGCCGCCGAGTTTCTTTTCTGGGCTGCACTGACCGGCGTCCACATCTCCCGTCTGGCAGAAGCCTTGATCCTGTACTCCACCGCCGAATTCGGTTTTATCACCTTCTCGGATGCCTATTCGACCGGATCCAGCCTGATGCCGCAGAAGAAGAACCCCGACCTGATGGAACTGGCGCGTGGAAAGAGCGGTACGCTGATTGGCCGGCTGGCAGGTTTGCTGGCTACCCTTAAGGCCCTTCCCTCGGCCTATGATAAAGACCTGCAGGAAGACAAACTGCCGGTTTTCGAGGCTGCCGATACCCTCGAACTACTCTTCCCGGTGGTCGGCGGGGCAATCGCCACCCTGTCCACCCACCCGGACCGGTCGCGTTCGGCCATCCAGACCCCCGTCCTGGCAACCGACCTGGCGGATTACCTGGTCAAAAAAGGCATTCCATTCCGAGAAGCGCATGGCTGCGTTGGAAGAGCAATCCGGCGGGCAGAGGAGCTTGGAGTACCGTTGGCAAGCTTGCCAGGTTTGGAATGGCAGGCCATCCATCCAGCCTTCGAGGAAGACCTGGCTGAGACGTTTGACGTCGACCAGTCACTGGCGCGGCGCGCCGCCTGGGGAGGAACCGCTCCACAGGCCGTCCGCGCCCAGATCAACCTGGCAAAACAAATGGTTCTGGATAGTGGTTAGGCTTTTTTCAACCACAGGCTGATGTTTTGAGGCTGCATGGTATCCTCGACAACATCCAAAAGTTGTCCGCTTAAGTGATCCAGGTCCACATCCTCGCGCAGGGTTGAGCTGAAGGAAGACAGGATCCGCTCGGCGTCGTACTTGCTGCGGAAAAATCGGCGGTCGATATCACTCTGGATGCGTTTGCGCAGCGGGTTAAACAGCGACGCGATCGCCAATGTAGAAATCACGGTAACCAGCGGTGAGCGGATCTGCCCGGTCAGCCTGCGGAAGACTTCCTGAAGAACCACGACACTGACCAGGTAGATCGCCGCCAGGGTAAGGGTTAGCGAGCCATACACCATCGTCTTTTTGATGATGAAATCAATGTCAAAGAGCTGGTGGCGCAGGATGGCAATCGCCAGTGCTATTGGGAATGGCAGCAGCAGCAGCCCAAGCTCGTTGATCCCAATCAAGGCCCGCCCCAGGAACAACGGTGGCAGGATCCATAGGATTAGGCTGCCTCCACCGGACAGGAAAGTGGCGTATACCACCCACCGAATTTTTTTGCGGTCCACCGGATCGCGGGTGAACCGGTAGGTCCAGATGTTGATCCCCACCATCAACACCAGGGAGACGGCTGCAACCAGATAACCGCCTATCATCCACCCTCCTACCCACTCCATCAGGCTCTCGGAACGCAGCCTGGTATAAATGAGGTAAACCGCAAAAATAATGGACGGCAGCCCATATATTATGGAGAGGGTCAGCCTGGGATACTGCTTGAGAACTATATTTCTTTGTGGAAAAACCAGGGCAAAGTTGAGCGCCAGGCACCAGTACAGCAGCCAGACCAGGTGGACTATCAGGCTGTAGAGCCAGAAACCGCTAGCCCACAATAGATCGCTCGCCTGGAGACCAAAGGACCAGACGTAGACATGGCAGGTGCATACTGCCCATAAGAACAACAGGCGCGCCGCCTGGTCCCCGGATCGCCGCAGGAAGACATACAGGGCGATCAATTGGGTGACTAGCGTAAATAAGATTACTCCCCAATAATCTTTGATCCTATCCAGTAAGGGATAAGGTTCCAGGGTAACCGGTACAGTCAGCCGACTGCCGTCTCGTACGACTGAATAACCCAGGGTTTCACCTACCCGCCAGGTAGGCCGGTCATTTCGCGCCTCAAACAGCCAGCTGACACATTCCCGGAGGTTGACTCCTTCGATCCCCGTGACCACGTCGCCGGACCGCAGCCCATCTGGCCGATCAGTCATCACTTCGACGACCACCCCTTCTCTCGTCCAGACCAGATCGGTGCTCACCAACCAGGCGCCGTCCGATGGGATGATGAACCTGTAAATGGCAAAGCCAAAGGTGATTGCCAGCACGATCAACGCAACACCCAGCGTCCACACCATCTCGCGATGATTGTCTTTGGCGACTAGCGGATGATCCATCCAATTACCTCTGGGCCTTCCGGGGATCCTTCGACCGATTTATTTTGGATCGAATTCAACTAATTTGCTAATTTTACTCGATTTTGGATGTTTTTTTTACTTCCGGGTTAGCATGCTCAACCCGGCGGGATACGCGCGGACGTAAACGTCCGGGCTGGTTTGCGAAGCCCGGCGGGCTGGATTAAGGCCAACGGCCTTCGCAGATTATCTCCGCCCGGACGTGAACGTCCGGGCTGGTTTGCAAAGCCCTGCGGGCTGGATTAAGGCCAACGGCCTTCGCAGATTATCTCCGCCCGGACGTGAACGTCCGGGCTGGTTTGCAAAGCCCTGCGGGCTGGATTAAGGCCAACGGC